>Ga0326727_10000214_pt1 | contig 251078 bp, 233 predicted proteins | sample MB2enrmetagenome_FD_207643 | JGI IMG/M metagenome (GOLD analysis project Ga0326727, IMG submission 207643) | Lab enriched peat soil microbial communities from McLean, Ithaca, NY, United States - MB29MY | ecosystem: Environmental > Terrestrial > Soil > Wetlands > Peat | place: USA: New York...
TTTTTCATGCCCCGGCACCCGGATTGACCTGCCGTGGATTTATGGCGATCGCGGCAGCGCGGAACTTGGCAGCCCGTGCCGGTGTTCAAGAATCACCTCCACTCGCGGCTGGTAACGAGCGAGCGTTCCGAGGCACGGACCCGGTGCTCGATTCGTTCACGGGAGGCACGTGGTCATCACAATATTTTAACCAGTGTTGACCACGGAATGTCTGAAATCGTTATCGAATCACCTGACTTCCAAGCCGGACATGATGAGAAGCGGTATCTTGGAAATATCCAACTTTGTCAATGGTTTATCGAACTGTTAATTACCCCTGGTTATTTACCATCATTACCACGTGTAGATGAGGAGTGCCGAGCCGGGCGCCTCGTCGATGCGGAGCTCGATGCCCCGCGTCAACTCGCGACGCGCGACCGATCTTTGATCGAACCATGACTTAACCTCGGGCCGCGGCAAAAATAAGCCTTTAGAGGGCGTTGGAATCCGGTAATCAGCCGTCTGAATTAAAAGAAGGAAGGGAACGGTCCTGTCCTCGAACCCTTTTCCTGGACGCGTGCGTCCCTCCAAGCTCCCCCGTGGGAACCAAGAAGCGCGAATGGCCGGACTTACGGCTGCTCCATCCCTGGCCTTACCGAGTTTGCCCGTGCTGTTTTATCGCTTCCCTACAGAAACGACCAACAAGCCACCCGCCGACTTGGACACGAGATCATTACCAATGAGGGCTGCCGTGTGCCCGCTTCCGGGGACCTCAGCAGGACCTCGGCCCGCAAAGTGCGTGTTGCGGTCGCGATAGCATGATCGCTCGGGGCCGCACTACTGCCCCGCCTGATCTGGGAACGGTAAAAAAAGGTTAAAAACATTTGCTCGCCGCAACCGGTACCGAAAAAACCCGCAAGCCCCGAAGTCACTTCACTCCATCTTGTCAGCGGCTCTGGCGACGTCGAACAGCATTCGGCCGATGCTCTCCGCGGGCATCGGACCAAGTTGGGCAATGAAATATTTCTTGTCCTTGGTGATCGAACCAAGGATCGAGCTGCCACTAGCGACGTTTTTTGAAACGAGGGCTTCTGGCTCCGAGCGAAGGATCGAGAAGCCCATGCCGGCCACTTCCAACCGGAAACCGTGGTTAGACCACGCATCGAGCACGCCCGCGACCTCCTTCGCGGATATCCATTCACTCGACGAGAATACGATCCCGCCATATTCATCCATCACGCAGCCTTCACGCACGTTTTCATTTTGCTGTTTCAGCTCGTCAAAAACTCCTGCATAGTTTTCAGACATGGTGATCGATTACTCTCCCGGTCGAGGCCTAAAAAAGGATTCTCGGACGACGCGAGAGCACGATTTTTTTTGGCACACGCCGAACCGTTGGAAGATTCTCGTAATTTAAATAGCTCGTTTGGATGCAAGACCACATCCGCTCGAAGCGTGATGCATATGGACAAGACCGAAAAAATCCTCACCCTTCTGACCGTTCTCTTGGCGGTCACTTCCGGCATCTCGTTCTGGGTTGCAGGCGTTTCGGATCCCGCCTGTGCAGTTCCCATGTAGGCGAGATCTCGATGCTCGGATACTTGTTTTTATAACTTTTTTTGCCCTCCTTCCCTGAGATCGTCCCCGTACCAGCCTTTTAACCTGCGCGTATTTGGTTATCACATATTTTCTCTTCAGAAGTGTCATCTATGCAACCATTTCAAGTCTCGGCACCGGGCCGCGTCTGCCTGTTCGGCGAGCACCAGGATTACTTGTCACTCGCCGTGATCCCGTCGGCGATAAACATGAGAACGACGATCTCCTGCCGCGAGTCAACTTCGGGGGAAAACTCGATCCTGATCAATGCAAACGATCTTGACAAGCAACTGAACATCGATCTGCAGGAAGCATACGATTATTCGGACCCAGATCTTGCCTACTTCCAATCGGTCGTCGAGGTCTTTGCCAAGCACGGCCATTTCTCCTCCCTGCAACCATTCGAGTGCGATGTCTCGAGCCAAATTCCTATCAAGTCAGGTCTTTCGTCATCGGCCGCATTGCTCGTTGCATGGGTGAAAGTCGTGGCAACGATCGCCGGCCTTCGACTCACCTCGCAGGAGATCGGGATGTACGCATACGAGGCGGAACACGATGTCATGGGCATCCCGTGCGGCATGATGGACCAGCTTAGCTCGGCCATCGGCGGCATCATCCACCTTCAGTGCACGATGCCACCCGTAATCACGCCCCTTTCTGCACGGCTCAAGGGGTTGATCGTGGCCGATACGAAGATCCACAAGTCTACCTCCCAAGTGCACGGCATCAGGGTCAAGGAAACAAGGAGCGGGCTCGAAAACCTGAAACAGTACATAGATTACGACATCGTGGAGACTCCGTTCGAGAAAATCGAACCTTACCTGCAAAACCTCGATGAAGTGGAGCAGAAGCGGCTCATTGCGGTGTTCAGGGACCGGGACATCACGGTCGCGTCGCTTGCATTGCTTCAGCAAAAGAACCTCGATTACCAGGCCATTGGAGCCTTGCTCAACGACCATCAGATGTATTTGCGGGACTATTTCGAGGTCTCGGTCGAAAAGATCGATACCATCATCCAATCTGCCATCGAGGCGGGGGCTATCGGTGGGAAGCTTACCGGTGCTGGGCTCGGCGGTTGCGTCGTTATCCTCGCCCCTGGCAAGGAAGATGCCGTTTGCCAGGCAGTTACGGATGTGGATGGCGAGCCCCGCCGGGTCGAAGTTGCAAAAGGCGTCTCGAACTAGATTGCAAAGGATTTGCGCAAGTTCCCACGCATTTTTCCTTATGATGCTATGATACTTGTCTATTGATTTTCATAATGCAAATGCTTCCCTGTTTGCGAAAGCCAATCTTATCTTTTATAAAAACCCAACCAAGAGCCGCATATCTTGCTTGCATTGGAAAAATGAGTTGCAAATAATTCTTTTTAGACCGTAGTAACATGGTCACTTTCTTACTGGTACTGAACTTTTATCAGGTTGTTGATCGACTTGATGAAGTCGATCGGCGGTCCTTCCTGGATACCGAGCAGTTGCGTGATAGAATATACGATGTTGCGAATCTCGCACAGTACCGGGACCATTCCATACGTCAATGCAAATAAGGTGACCAAGGTCAACTCGGATGTTATCTCGCGGCTGCTGTTCGGATCCCTGAAGATCATGTTTCCGCAAATGGATGCGGAGCTCACGTACAGGTTTTGGGCATCTGGGCCGGAAATGCAGAGGTAGCTGAGGAGCGCTCCGGCATTGAGATTCGAGGATTCCTCAACCAGTTTCTGGAACGCAACAAGTGTGCTCGCCGAAAATGAGCTGATCGGCGAGGCAGAATTTTGCATGAAGTCCCTCCCATCCAGCATCAAGCCATCTTGGGATACGATGCTGTATCTCGCGAATACGGGATTCTGAACGGAATCCAAGATCGTGGCTATCTGATCGTGCATCTCGGGAGAACTGGTACCCCGTTCTGGCATGTAATTCATCAAGGGAATCTCGGCACCCATGTTAAACAGGAGCAAGATGTTGCGGATGGTTGCTGCAAACATTGCCGTGTCAACCTTGGCCCCGCCGAACATTTCATCAACGTCGATCTTGAGCTGGTAGATGATCTTGGCAATCTCTTCCGCGTTAATGGGCCATTCCGCGTTGAAATCGTGCGCAATCGTGAGAATCGTTGGTTCGATGCGGATCGTGATGATGACAAATTTCTCGAAGAAAGCAAGAGCGATTTGCTGGTGCTGGATGCCGAGATCCTTCCAGATTTCCTCGGCAAAATTGTACGTGGCAGCCGAAACGCTGTTGATGGCCTGCGCGTCCATCTCGATATCAGTGCTCCGCGATATCTTGGCGATGGACAGACCGTTTGCATCCGCAAGGAGGACCTGCATCGTGGCTTTTGACAGGCGGAGGATCATTGACAGAGACTTGACCAGTTGCTCGCGTACGCTCATGGGGTACACCTTGAGGATGTCTGGTGATTAATAGAATGACTGCAAAATCAACTAATTAATCTTTTCTTGTTTGAACCGTGGTCGTGACAGCACGCAGGTAGACCGTTCCATCTAAAAAAAGGAAAATGCGGGAGACGGGATTCGAACCCGCGGACTCCTTCGAGACGAGGTCCTAAGCCTCGCGCCTGTGGCCGTGATGCCATCTTTGGCATCTCGATTGGCCAGACTGGGCTACTCCCGCATGAAATGGGTGGATTGGCGTGATTCTTTCGGTAGTGACCTGCCTATTTTGGGTGACCCCCACGCGTGGCACGGTTCTTGCTTCAACAAGTCATCAAATCATTTTAAGATGACCTTGATGGGGGGGATCCTTTTAATTTCACGTGCCTACATTACTGCATCTTAAACTCGAAAGAATTGCAAGATGAGATTCATGTCGGAATCCTCTGAAAAGGAATTGCGCGTTCGAAAGATCGAGAACGGGACGGTCATCGATCACATTCCCGCTGGAAAGGCTCTTACGGTCCTGAAACTCCTTGGAATCTCTGTCGAAGCCGGGAATCCCATCTCCATCGCCATCAATATGCCTTCCTCCAAGGTCGGAATGAAAGATATCATCAAGCTCGAAAACGTGTTCCTCACGGAATCGGACTTCAACAAGCTCGCCCTCATCGTCCCGAAGGTCACGGTTAACATCATTGAAGACTACAAGATATTGCAAAAATCGTACGTCTCGATCCCAGACCAGTTCTCTGGCGTTGTCAAGTGCATCAATCCAACCTGCATCACGAACAAGCCAGGAGAACCGATCCATTCCAAATTTGTGGTCCTGAATAAAAAACCCCTGCAAGCCAAGTGCGAGTATTGCGGGCGGATCATCGACGAACCAGAGATAATGGCAAACCTGACGTTCAGGTGAGGCCAAGCGTGTTCAGATCCTTGGTCATTGTATGACAACGCAGGTGGCGAGGCCATCTTTCGAACCGGCGAGGATGCATCTCCCGAGCACCAGCAACTCGTCGTTGGCTTCTTGAAGTCCATCGATGCATGAGCAAGCGAATACTCGGGAGACGTCGCGGACGTTTTCCAGACCAAGACCGCGCGTATCACGTTTGCACGGTCGTCGGAATTCAATCTCACGTTTGCATCGAGCACGGATCTCTCGGAACCTTTAGAACACGACAAGGATCGATTGGAAACGATCAAATACTCGTTCATTCACAATTTTTGGCACCTATTCGCGAACACGGACCGGAGGGTGCTCACGGATGCCGATCGGAACGATTTCTTGGCCTTTCTGGACGCGCTTTGAAGGACAATGTTAAATCCCGTTCTTTCATTCCTAAAGATAGATGTAGACCATGGAAGACGAAGACAAGCTCTACTGGTTACGGCTCATCATGGGTATTATCTGTGGTTTGCTCGCGGTTGTCATCTTCCCCGAGTCATGGGAGAACCAAGGAATCCATGTGGGGTACATCAGGCTCTTGTGGATGCTGGGAACTTGGCTGTTGCTGCCATTCCCTGTGGCATTGGTCTGCGTGAAAATCAAGTGGATCGGCATGAAGACCAAGACCCAAGACGACGACCGGGCGAAGAAAGTGACCGGCCCGTTGAAGCCGGTAAAGCTCGCGTTAAGGAAAGCCGGGGGCGGGAAGTTCATCCTCAAGACAGGCGTTGGAGCATTTTTCTTCGTGTTCATGCTCTCCTCGACGATTTTTTTCACGCTCTTGTATCCGTATCTGTGATTTTTTCCCGTGATCGTCACCGGTTCTCGATGATCTTTGATGAAACAAGTCCTCAACAACATCGACCTGAATGTCGTCGTGAGCGAGCTTCGCGAGGAGATCATCGGGAAACACGTGAAAAATGTCTACCAGATAGACGATAGCAAGTTCATTGTCTCTTACCGCAATGATGGCAATAAGCAATTGCTTATCGAACCTCCATCGAAAATTTACATCACGCAATATTCCTACGACAAGCCGAAGAACCCCCCGCCATTTTGCATGTCCTTGCGAAAATATCTTCGAAACAGGCGCATCCTTGACTTTTATCAGGCGAGCCATCTCGATCGCATCCTGATCATGGTCGTCCAGGGGCCAGATGACGAGCAGTGGCGATTGTACATGGAATTCTTCGGAAAGGGAAACATCGTTTTACTCAAGCCGGATAACACGGTTCTTGTGGCGAGGCGGTACATGCGCCAAAAATCCGAGGTCATCCTCCCCAACAAGCCGTTCACCTTCCCCCAACCAACCTTCCAGGATCTTTTCGAGGTCGATGCCTCGACCCTGTCGTCGATGCTTGCAGCCGCTGAAGGGACCGCCAGCAAGGTCTTATCGGGCAATTTCAACATCAATGTGCTTTACGCCGATGAGATCTGTGCACGGGCGGGAATTCCTCATGAAACGCCCGCATCGCAATTGTCAGACGAGCAGGTAGAGTTGATTCTCGATGCGATTAAAGCGTTCAATGCGGACCTCTCGTCCCGCAACTTGGCACCCTGCATCGTTTCCAAGGATACTTCGTTCGAGGCTCCCGAAAGCGTCGAACCGTTTGATTTCGCCAAGTATCAAGGTCTTGAAAAGCGGGCGTATCCCACCTTTAACCAAGCGCTCGATGAGTATTTCTCGCGTGACTTGAAAAAGGAGGAGGGCCCCAAGGGCGAGGAAAAAAAGAAATTTTCCAAGAACGAGCGCATCATGATCGCCCAGATCGAGCAAGTATCGAACCTCGAATCCACCGCCGCGGAAATGGAGAAGACCGGGAACCTGCTTTACCAGTATTTCCTGCCTGCTTCCAAGCTGCTCGAAACCGTCCGGAGCGCCCGAAAGCAGGGCCTGCCGTGGGACGAGATCGTGGCGAGGATCGAGACCGGCAAGCAACAGGGCATCGAGGAAGCGCTGATCTTCGACAGCCCCGATCCGGGCCAACCATACATTTACATCAGGCTCGAGGACACCATCATCCCGCTCGATCTCCGGTACACGCTCACCGACAACATCAACATGTATTTTTACGACAAGAGCAAGAAATCGAAGCGCAAGATGCCGGGCGCCAAGGAGACCATCGAACGCATGCGAAAGCTCGTTGCCGAGGAAAAAGAAAGGGAAATCGAGGCAGAAAAGGAGCAGACGCTCGCGTTCAAGGTCAAGAAGCGGAAAAAGGAGTGGTTCGAGAAGTTCCACTGGTTCTTCTCGTCGGACGGCTACCTGGTTATAGGGGGCCGGGATGCGAGTTCCAACGAAACCGTCTTTGGCAAGTACCTGAAACCCAACGATTTATTCTTCCACTCCGAGCTACCGGGTGCACCAGTCGTCGTGATCAAGAACCTGCCCGACGCGGCGATCGAAAGCATTCCCGAGTCGACCATACGGGAAGCCGCGACATTTGGCTCGAGTTATTCTCGATCGTGGAAGGAGAACTTGAACGCCGCGGACATCTACAGCGCGCTTCCCGACCAGGTATCGAAAACGCCGCAATCCGGCGAGTTCCTCCCGAAGGGCTCGTTCGTAATCCGGGGCGAACGAACGTATTACCGTAACATTAAGCTGAACTTGGCCGTCGGGTTCAAGCTTGTGGCGGGCCACGTCGACCGCGACGCGTTGCTAAAGGGCATCGACCTCGAGGAGATCAAGCAACGGATCCAGAACGAGGATGTCACCCCGGAATTCATGAATTCAGTGTATCCGGTGATCATCGGCGGCCCTCTGGCCCCTATCATGGATCAGGCTATGTTTTTCGTCAAGATCAAGCCATCAAAGGACGGTCTCAACCCGGGAAATCTCGCCAGCAAGTTAAAAGCATTGTTCACGCAAAAACTGGTCGAGCAGCTCGAGACGAACCCGTTCGTGATCGACATCGAGGAAGTCCAAGCGTGGCTGCCAACCGGCAAGTCCATCATAGAAAAGGATTAGCCCAAGATGTCCTCATAGATGCCTCTCACCCGGACTGCAACACCATCCCACGTCAGCCCCTCCTGATCGATCTTTTCCCGGCCACGTGCCCCCATCTGCTCGCAGGTGCCGGGATCGTCCAATAAATTCACGATCGTAGTGGCCAATGCCTCAGAGTCATCAAACGGCACGTGCAAACCTCCGTTTCCATCTTCAAACAGCTCCTGCATAGCAGGGATGGACGATGCCACGACTGGCTTGCCACATGCCCATGCCTCCAGATAGGCTATGCCGAAGGCCTCACTTCGTGACGGCATAGCATAGACCCTGCAGGCCTTGAAGGCTCCCAGTTTGATGGGGTCGAAATACCCCGACAGGTTCTCCGGGTTCAAGTTGACCACGGCTTTTCGAGCCGGCCCGATCTTCCGGCACTCGAAGTTGTATTGCGCTGATGGCGGGCCGATCATGACGAATCTTGCCGATGGCAGCCTGTCCAAGACTTGTGGAATGGCGTGTAGGACGGTTATCGCCCCCTTCTCGTAGTTCTTGAACCCGCAGAAGAGGACGATGTCGTCCCTTGATGGATCGAGCCCGGTCACCCTGGTGAATACATCGCTGGATGCAACTTGGAACCGATCGGCGTCGACGCCCATCGTGATCTTGAAAATCCTGCCGGCGGGAACCCCGTGGTCCACGAGCGCGCGGGATTCGGCTCGGGAACACGAGAGGACCCGGTCGAAACTGCCTAAGGCAGATGCCCAGGGCACGTCGTAACGCGGGTTTTCGGCGTGGTAAAACGGGGTCACGATTGCCGGGATACCCCTCCTTTTCGCCGCGAGCAACGCCGTAAAGACATTCGCGTATGGGAAGCAAGTGGCATGAATTAAATCCGCCGGAGCGTCAAGCAAGGCGTGCCTCATATCCGCTGAAATGGGCCCGGCATCGAGTGCGCTCCCGTCGGCGAGCAGGCCCTCCTGCTTGAAAAACCGGGCATATTCCTCGCGCTCGGCGAGAATCGCGTCGGGCTCCTGATCCACGGGATGGCGATTGACTTGGATGTTGTTGATGCGATCTGTATTACGATTTTTAGGAACCCTCTTACCCGTGGCGTTGCGGAGGCCCCTGAAATCAAGAGCATCCGAGCAATGCATGCCAATGTCGAAGTGCGTCTGAAGAATCTCCGAAAGCCTTTGCATATAAAATTCGGCACCCGAAATAGCGGGAAAATACCGGGGGCTCACGTGAAGGATGTTCATTTCGGGCGAACCCCACCATACTTGCTTCAGGCATCGTCCACGGGGGCGAGCAGGCCCATCTGTTGGATCCCGAGATACGTGATCGACCGGCGGAGCACGAGATTGATAACGTCGTCTGTCCTGATACTCGTGAGGCAGGCATCGATCTCCTGCAGCTCGTCCATGTATTTTTCGATCACGATGTTGAATATCCCGGAAACCGTGCAGCAATAATCTTTCTCGGCATTCAAGTAGTTTTCCCTAATCCGTTTCACGATCGATTTCGGATCGGCCGCCGATGCCAGTTCAAGAAAGATGTATCCTTTTTTATTTGGCATTTCGCGATCACGGTTGTCAGGGGTGGTTGTCAGGGGTGAAAAATTGAAGGAAGGACTCATTCCTTTTTCTTGATGAAATCTCCGAGCGACGGGACGTAGCGATCTTGCGAGTCGTCCTTCCACGACACATCCGCGTCCGCGTCGGCAGCCTTGTCGAACTCCTTCAGAAGCTTCACGCGATAGATGCGCTCGATCTTCTTGGCGAGCTTGATCGTGGGTCGCAACTTGCCGGATTCAATTTTTTGGATGGCCGATGCTTTCTCGTTGAGATTCTTCGCGAACTCGTCCAAGCTCGTGGCCCCGCGTGCCTTCTTGATCACGTCCGCGTAGCCATCGACAATGACCAAGTTGTCGTCGCTCCGGGCAGGTGAAGATTTGGCGGGCTTGGATGCTTGCGTTCGCCTTTGTGCCCGCATTGGTGTTTGCGCGCTGGCGGATCCGGGAGCCACCTTTCCGCCGGGAGCCTGCCGGGCCGACGTCCTGAAGTAGGCCGACCGCTGCTGCGGTTCACGGACGGGCTCGCCAAGATCCGCACAGTTGCGGCACACCGTCATGATGGTGCCTTCGACGCGGATCTTGATCCCCTTGCCTGTGATCTCAGCTCCGCAAATCTCGCAGCTCATGGGATGTGACCTCTTGATAAGGAATCTGGGTGCTTTCTTAGACGATTGGGAGCACCACGAATATCACGAAGAGTAATGCCCCGACGGCCCCGCCGACGATCAGCAATGTCCTGATGATTTTCTTCTTGTTCGGCTTCTCCTTCTTCATGGTCCGGTTCCGGCACTCGGCCGAGCAATACCCGTCGGCGTATTCGGGAATGATCTTGTTGCACGTGCCGCAATGCTTGTGCGGAAAGATCTTCTCCTGTCCGGCATTTGCATACTTCTTTTTTTGGCTCGTTGACATATCCATCATGTGGGAGTTGGTTCGAAAATGGTAATTCTCAGCCGGATCTCAATTTTTCCGCGATCTGGTCCATTTCATCATCGCCAAGGTCGAGTTTCGGGGGCATCAGGCCGCGTTGATCGTCCTCGTATCTAGGAATTATATGGACGTGAAAATGCTCGATCAGTTGGCCGGCGGCCCGTCCTTGGTTGACCAAGAGGTTGAAACCATCTGCTTCCAAGCGTGTCTTTACGAGCTCGGCCACGGTCTTCACGGACGAGAACACGGGCCCGATTGTATCTACCCCCACGTCGAGAAGCGTGTTAAAATGTTCCTTCGGGACGACGAGAGTGTGTCCAGGTGCGGCCGGATTGATGTCGAGAAAGGCCACGACGGCATCGTCCTCGTACACGATCCGGGAAGGTATGTCTCCGGCGAGTATCCTGCAGAAGATACAATTTTCCATGAAATAACCTCGTCATCGGAATGATTAGAAATTTAGCCCTTCGTCGTATTTGAATAAATTTACCGAGGTACGAATTTATCGAGGGACATTCCGCTTTCCTTACCATTATCCCCCGGATCCCGTAATCTACCGAGATTTTCCTTCATCTGGCGTTCTTTGTATCTCTCCACGTTCTGGTAGGCTTCATCGCGCGTTTTCTTTGCAATGAGGACGATCACGCGGCCCGCCCGCTTCCGGCCGGTTCGTCCCCGCCGCTGGATGGAACGAATGGCACTCGGGACGACGTCGTAGAATACGACGAGATCTACTTCCCCGATGTCGAGCCCCTCCTCGGCCACGCTCGTGGCGACGAGCACCCGGACCTCACCGGCGTGAAATCTCTCTAGCATGGCGACCTGTTCCTTTTGCGACATACCCTTTCCCCTGCCACTTGTCTGCTGGCCCACGAACTTCTCGACCCGGTCGATACCGTGCGCGATCAGGTCGTCGTGGATCGCCCCCACGGTGACCCGGTAATTCGCAAACACGATAACCCTCGAGTCGGGATGATCGCGGAAAAATGCCTCGAGGACCCCCTCGAGCTCCCCCATCTTCGGGTGATTAACACCTTTTTTTACCAGCCTCGCGATCATCTCGTCAATGGCCTTCCGGAAAATGATATCGAGAAAAGTGCGCAGGGATGACGCGGCATCTGGCTTGGCGGCATCCTGCCGGCAGCCCTTGATATACTCTGATAGCGCGCCGATGCCCTGCGTCTCGATCAATTCCAAGGCATAGCTCAGGCGCAGCCCGACCGAAAGGATCTTGATGGCGCTGAACAGCTCCGATTTAGCCGAGGGATCGGCCACGTGGCGCACCTTCTCCTGCAACTTCCGGTTGATCTCGATGAGCTGCTTGCGGGTGAATTCTTGGTCCGCCGTGGCGCTGGCGGGTGCCGTTGCCCCCCTGCCCTTGCCCGTCCCCGTTCCGGGCATAGCAAGGCCCCGGTTCTTGACGAACTCGATGACCTTTGCGTATTCCTCGTCAAGGCTTCGCTTGATTTCCATGTACTCGGGGGGAAGGTCCACCCGGATCCATTCGATATCCGTGGCGTGGGTGTGCCTCGCGACGTCCGGGTCCTTCTCGTCGCGCACCTCGACGTTTTCGATGGACAGGTTCTGGCGGATCTCGTTGATTTTCTCTATGGACGCGCCAGGTGACGCCGTCATGGCAAGCAGGTGCGGGTGCTCGGCCCGCTCCATGTACGCCTTGGCGATCCACGTGTATGCATAGTCACCCACGGCTCGGTGCGCCTCGTCCATGATCACGAGCGACACGTCTTCCAGGGGCAAGGCGCCGGCTTTCACGTCGTTTTCGAAGGTCTGAGGCGTCATGATGCACACTTGCCCGGCGTTCCACTCGTCAAGCCGCTTGTCCGCCGGGATCTCGCCCGTGATCGGCCGAATCGTCTCCGGCTCGATGGTCGTGTATTCCACGAACGTTTTCACGTGTTGCATGACCAGCGGCTTGGTCGGGGCGAGGAAGACGACTTTTCGGCCGGGATCCACGTTGAGCTTGTGCACGGCCAGCATAGCCGCGATGAGGGTCTTGCCGAGGCCCGTGGGGAGCACGACCAGCGTGTTCCCCTTGAGGCAGCTCGCGAAGATGCGCTGCTGGTAGAGGCGCGGGACGATGGTTGGCTTCAAGCCGTAGCGTGGTTCGGTCATAAGCGTCACTCCAGAGGGTACGCGAAACTCGTTTTACCAGCATTTAGATACCGCTGGTCAGCAAAATCTGTGATTTAATTAAAAATGGGCAAATCTTATTGTTTATTGCAAGAGTTCGAGCGTCTCGACAAAGCGTAAAACCCATCGATAACCCCGAAATCCTTTGCGATTAACCCATTCCAAAGTCACTATAGAAGGTCCCATAGTCTAGTGGTTTGCTTTCTAAAAAAAAGCACACAAATGACGCCGGCCTCACACGCTGGAGATCGTGGGATCGATCCCCACTGGGACCACCATTTTCTTTCCTTTTGCTTCAACAATTGCTACCATTTGCCGGTTCACGAAGCGCTTCGATGCATATAACTTTGGATATGAAAACTTGGTTACATCCGTCAATCGATCTCGCTGATTATTTGCCGGACATTTTTGCGATCAGGAGCCGTCCGGAAGGACTGGCTACAGACGGGCCGAGCCGACCCAATCGAACCAACTTTTTTTTATATCGCACGTGACTTCACCTTATTATATCGAACGATTAGGCCTCCCATCTGCAAAAAGTCTACAAAACAAGTGAAAAAATCTTGTCCAAGGCCAAAAAAGAACCGGTCCTTCCAGACCGCTCCCCGCGGCGGGCCCAAGTTTCCAAAAAGGAGAAGGATTTCTCCAGATTTCTCGACATGCTCGCTCTCGCGGACCTCGTGGTTGCCCTGCTCATCATCGTCGCTGGATTGGGCCTTCACGTGATCGATAAATCTGGCACGCTGGGTGGCCTCATCTACACTCGGTCAGTGTTTTGCGCGTGGATGTTTTTCCTGATCATGGCGGGAACCGCATACGGGGTGAGCAGGTTCGTCCACGATTATCCCGCGATCCAGGAAAAATATTTCAGGCAGTGGTTTGGGGCCATGATCGTGGTGATCTTCTTCGTGATCCTGTCCCTCGGGCTGTTTTACTGAACGTCCTTTAACAATTCCTTTTCTCGTTGCCAATTTCGTGCTAAACGGGCCAGATTGCAATCTCTCGGCAGCCCGTGAAAAAAACGCTAGAGATCGAACTCCTTCGGGACGGCGACGCGGCTGCCCTCTTCCGCCGAGAGGTAGGCGGCGTACATGACCTTCGTCGTCCAGATGGCGAGATCGAGGCTCGACTCCGGCTGGCGGTGCTCCATAGTCGCGGTGACGAAGTCCTGTGCCTCGAACGGGTAGCCGGTCATCCAGTCCTCGTCAGGCTGGGCCGTGGTCCAGCCCGCCTTGGTCTCGGTCTTCTCGATCGTGTACTCGCTGGCAAATTCCTTCTCGGTCGGGGCGTAGGCCATGACGCTGTTGTTGTTGGAGATCTTCCCCTCGATGCGGCAGTTGCTGGCGTAGACGTTGATCCAGTTCTCGATGCCGCCCAGGGTCGTGTCGGAGGCGATGACAATGGCGTTCGTGCCGTCCTCGAACGTGATGATGCCGGTCGACCAGTCTTCGACGTCGGCGGGGCGGGACTTGATCTGGTCCTTGCCCTCGGGCAGCATGTCGAGAAAGTCCCGGTACCTGGCAATCGTTGCCACGACCGAGGCCGGGTAGATGGGCGCGCCGCCTTGGGCCTGCCCCTCCCATAGCTTCAGGTGGATTGCGGCGCCGTACGGGTGGGCACCCATGCGAACGAGGCTGCCCCCGCCGGTATACTTCCACTCGGCCGCGAACTTGGAATGGGAGCCGGAATGGGACTCGCCGCACCGGATCTCGAGGATCTTGCCGCCCGCGGCTTGGAGGAGTTTCTTCGCCTTCCAGATCGGGCGGGCATAGACCCAGTTCTCGGCATACCCGAAGGTCACCCCCGTGTCCTTGATGACCTCGTCGAGTCGCTGGCAGTCCTTGAGGCACTCGACGAACATAGTTTTCTTGTCGGTCTTCCCAATGTCGACGCGCTCGTCGACGGGAATCGAGGGATCTCCGAAATAACCCGTGAGGGGCTTCTCACAGATGACGCTCTTGCCCGCCTTTGCCGCCATGATGGCAAACGGGACGTGAAGGTAGGTCGGGACCACGAGATCGACGATGTCCGCATCCACCTCGTCGATCATCCTTTCCGCATCGATGTAGATGTTGGCGGGGTCGATATGGTAATCGGCACAAAATTCTTCGGCCTGTTGCTGATCGATCGACGCAACGGCGACGACCTCCGCGTCGATACCTGGCAGGTTCTCGTACGCCTCGGCGTGGATGTTCGCGGCGAAGCCGGTCCCCGCCATAGCGATCTTTACATGGTGTTGTTCCTTTCCCATGCGATTTAGCAGGTTTCTCGATTTTTAAAATGGTAGGTGACTCTCGTGAACCGGCCATCAGATCGACCATGACCCGGCACGACGGCGAACATCATTGACGTACGATGCGACCTTCAAGCGGTTTATGCAGGAGTTCATGAAGGGCTGCGACATCCGCGCGAACGAGCCCGTGGGGAAGCTCCCGCTGTCCATAGACCTCGTCATCGCCTGCCCGCAGGGCTCGGTCACTGGTGTCGACATTCCCGTGTTCAGGGAACACTTTTCACTGATTAACATTGTTGAATAGAAGAATAACCACGATAATCCCGATCCATCCGACCTGCCGAAGCTGGTGGGCTACGTTGGCCTGTATTGTGCCCAGCATGGCATCGGTATTGACGTGATGGCTCGGGATGTGGCCGCTTGTCCACGATTGTCCTCAAAAATAGTTAGAGTGCTGGACCAGCATCCGAGTTTTCACGGTGAATTGCTAAGAAATGGCGGAATTCTTAATAACAGGCCTTATCAATGCCCTTGATGACAAAAAAAGGAGCTAATTTATTTAATCAAGGGACTGTTATAGACATTAAATTGATCAAATACATCGCTATCTAATCTGATTTATCGGATTTCTTCTCTTTGCGATAGTCATGGTGATTGCATGTTCCACATCGTTGGTACCGAATACGAGAAAACCAAGTACTACAAGCAAACGGATAGCATCTGTCCTGAATGCCTTCAGCCAATTCCCGCGGAGATCGTGGAAGAGGACGGGCCGGAATCGCAAACCAACAAGATATACATGCGGAAGACCTGCCCCGACCACGGGTTTTTTGAAGACGTGCTCAGCACGAACGCAACTTATTATAAATGGACACATTTCGCCGAGCCAGGTGTTTTCAGCTTCGAGAAGGACGGGGACCGGAATCCCCCGGACGTCAAGGCCACGGACCCTCGTGGTTGCCCATACAATTGCGGACTGTGCGATCAGCACCTATCCACCGCATCTCTTGCGCTTATCGACGTCACAAACCGCTGCAATCTAAAATGCAACTTCTGTTACGCCAATGTTGAGAAATCTGGCATCCTCGTCGAACCTTCGTTCGATGAAATCAGGAAGGTTCTCAGGCACTTCCGCAGCAAGCCGATCCCCGCCGTGGCCCTCATGTTCACGGGCGGCGAGCCCACGGTCCGCAAGGACTTCGTCGACATAGTCCGCATGTCCAAGGAAGAGGGTTTCAAGGAGGTGCTCTGCGCCACGAATGGTTACGGGTTCCAGCGGAAGAACGGTGTCGGCGAGAAATTCGCCAAGGATTGCTGGGAAGCGGGCTTGGACACGTTGTATCTCCAGTTCGACGGTATCCACGACGAGACCTACGAGAAGACCCGCGGCGAGAAAAACTTCTTCTCCTACAAGATGCGCGCCATCGATAACTGCCGCAAGGCGGGCATCGATTCTATTGTGCTGGTCCCGACCATCGTGAAGGGCGTGACCGACATCGAGATCGGTAACATCCTCCAGTTCGCTATGGAAAACCTCGACATCGTTCGAGGCGTCAACTTCCAACCAGTGTCCCTCTGCGGCCGCATCTCGTTCGAGAACCTCCGCGAGCTCCGCATCACGAACGCGGACGTGATCAAGGAAATAGAAAAGCAGACCGGTGGCGCCATCAACATGATGACGTCGTGGTATCCCCTCACGACCGTCGTGGAGTTCGGTCGCATCATCTCCTACCTCGCCGACATCGATGCCATCGAATTCACCTGCCACCCGGACTGCGGGTTCGCGACCTTTCTGGTCCTGAATCCCAAGACAGGTAAGATGGAATCCATCCTCGACTACTTCGACGCGGTGGAGCTGGTCCGTTTCAGTAACAAGTTCTGGGCCAAGTGCAAGGAGCGCAAGCCGGTCGATTTCTTCTCGAAATCGCTCGGGAAATCGGGCGAATTCGGCGAGAACGTCTCGAAGTTGCTGGACCAAGGCCTGACCTATCTTGACAAGGCGCAACTCAAGGCTCGGTTCGTGGCAGGTCTCCTGCCCACAATCAAGAAGCCGGGCGCAATAATGGAAATATTCACACGAATGCTCCTGAACGGGAAGTGGGAGGCGGTCTCGAGCTTCGTGTATGGCTCGATGCTCATCTCGTCGATGCACTTCCAAGACGCGTACAACTTTGACCTGAATCGCACGAAACGGTGCATCGTGCATTTCGGCGTCTATGACCGGACCGAGGACAAGGTGATCGAGAGTCCCTTCTGCGTGATGAATTCTGTCCTGCGGGAGAGCATCGAGAAGAAGGTTGCCCGGCCGTGGAAGAAACAGGTGGAGGAGTGGCATACGCCAGAGGAAGCCAAGGAGATCGAGGCCGTGTTAGCGAGCGTCGATACCGAAGCCGAGGTCATGCAAAACGGCGGCGAGGAGATGGATTCCGATGAGCAATGATGCCGACAACGTCGAAATTCACGACGACGGCTTCAAGATCCGCAAGAAGATCGACTTCCGGCCCGATATGATCACCACGCAGCAGGAGGCCATGGTCAAGACCGTCGCGCGCTACACCCAGCGCGACAACCCGCTAGAGCAACTCATCGAGAACGTGGCCGTGAAGACCATCGATGCGGTGCTCGCCATCAACGAGAAGATCGTGGGCGCCATCCCGACCGAGCAGCGGCTGAAGCTCCAGAAGACGTGGCAGGACGTCATGCTCGCGTTCTGAGCACGGCACCAATAATTTTCTTTTTCCCGTGGAATTGAAGGATTTTCGGCCAATTCACTTCCCATTAAAGCGATGGATTTGGAAAGGAGTTGAGCATGGAAAATTACATAGACCTTTTTTCGATCCTTTGTCGCAAAGCCTTCGGCGATCGACGGGTATTACACGCCCACCCTGAGAATGGATGAAATCAACACATGGAAGGGCCTTGGGCACGTGGGTAGCCGAATGTCGATGGATTAACGAGCTTGCCCATCCTCGGGTAATTGATTTATCCAGCAATCAATTGGAAAGAAAAAGAATGGGGACGGGGAGGTTTGAACTCCCGACCAACTGGTATCTTCGTCGCTCCAAGAATCTCTTCACTTGCCAGCGATGGCATCGGTTGTTGTTCTTGGATTAGTTCTGGAGCCATTCACGAGGTTCTTGTATCTGTCAAGAGCCTTGTCGTTCTTCCGGGCGCGAACATGCCAGGATGCGACACGCACGTGGATACCGGGCTAAACTACGTCCCCGGCTATGATATTGAACCGTTCTCCAACCACGCGGGCATCGGCCCTCATGCTTGGTGCATGTATCAAAAGACGGCCCGCATAAAAAAAACTACGCGAAGGTCAGGCGGTGCTGTTATTCCGAGATGAGATGCTGGAGCGGTCTCCCACGGTGATCCGTGGCTTGATGATGTCTTCTATCATGACCTCGTCCCCGATGATGCTGTCCGACGTGATAACCCGGTTTAGCAGGGAACCGTCGCCGATAACCGTGTTCTCGACGATGGATCGGGTGATTTCCACGTTGTCGCCAATACTCACGTAGGGACCGATGATAGAATTCGTTATTTTCGTTCCCTTGCCGATACAAGCCGGCTGCACCACGTTCACGTTGTCGATGCACGCCCGTTCGTCCACGAGTCGCGTGTTGCACTCGTTCAAGGCTTCCAAGAAAAACCGGTTGCCGTCCAGGAACGGGCCCGGCTGGCCGATGTCGATGACCTCGTGCTGCATCTGGTAAAAGCTAAGGGCGATGCCCTGCTCGATGGCGTGCTGCAGGGCGGGGGTGAACTGGTATTCTTGGTCCTCCTTGATGGGTTCCTTTACTGCCTGCTCGAGGTATTCCAAGATCACACCAGTCGCCGCCGCGTCGAACACGTAAAATCCGGCGACCGCTTGGTTGGAGATGAAGATCTTGGGTTTTTCAACAATCCTCGTAATCTGGTTATCCTGATCGACTTCGACGACCCCGTAATGCTCCGGGTGGTCCACGATCGACGTGTTGATGATACCATCGAAACTCGATGCTTGGAACTCGTTGTATATGCCAGTAAATCCATCGATGGGTAACCTGTCGCTCAAGATGATGAACATGCCATACATGGCGTCGTCGGCGGGCAGGAACCCCGAGTCCCGCGCGAGCCAGATCGCGTGCCCCAGTCCCGGGAAGATCGGCACGTCATCGACGATCCCGCGCTGCTTTTGCTCGACGAACTGGAGTTGGAAGTAATCACCGTATTTCTCGGTCATCTGCTTGACGATCATTTCTTTCTTGTAGCCGACGACGAACAGCATCTCGGTTCCCTCGGGAAACGCCGCCTTTAGCATGTCCATTGTATGGTCGAGCATGGTCTTGCCGGCGATTTTCAAGAGGGCTTTTGGCTTGGAGAACGTGAACGGCTGGAGCCGCTTGCCGACCCCGGCGATGGGAATTATGATCTTGAGCTGCCGCACGCGCATCAACATGAAGGGCGTACACGCGGACTGTACATAAGCCTTGTCGAAGGCAACCAAGATTCACGGAAACATTCTTACATAGCACGACCCTTCATTGACTCACGGTTGACGCGCCATGGGCATTCGTGAAATCGAAAAGAAGATCAAACTGAAGGAAGCTATGGCCAAGAAAGCCGCCGAGCTCAAGACCCAGGAGATCGAGGCGAAGGCGCGTGTCCAAGATTTCACTGCTGAAAAAATACGAGACATCGCGCAGAGGCACGGATTCATCCTCGCCGTAAATGACGAGATCACCGCGGAGATCGACACCTTGCGGGCCAAGTACGGCATCCCCGAATCCCGGGTCATACGGCAGGTCTACAAGATGGAAGACCTGGTCGACGAGAAGGGCAGGGTCGATGTCGACAAGCTCGGCTGGTTCATCTTCCAAGAGGTCCTGATCAAGAAGGACGAGACGGGTGGTATCTTTACCATGCCCGAGCTCTTCGTTTTCCTGCAATCACTTGGTATCTCCGAGAAAATCACCATGCGCGACGTGGAAAAAGCGATGCAACGCATGGCCAAGAGCAATGCCATTGCTGGTTTCGAGACGCTGAAATCCGGGGTCGCCGTCGTGTATTTCTTCGATGAAAAGTTCACGACGGACGCCAAGGTCGTGCTGAACATCGCCAAGGTTAACGGTTACGTTGCGCTTGAGGACCTGCTCAAGCTGGGCTGGGGGCAGAAGCGCGCCGAAACGGCTCTCGAAAGCCTCGCGCGCTCGGGCATTGCCCGGTACGACGAGTCCTACCTGAAAGGGAAGAGATGGTTCTTCCCCGGTGTAAAATGATGCGGTCTAAAATTCGAACACGATGGCCACTTTTTTATCGCTCGTCTTGACCACGTGGCCTTTCTTCTGTTTTTCCAAGATCTTGAACAGGCGCGGGAATTCATCGTCTGGGAGCGTGGAAAAATCTTGGTTGGCATCCTTGAAATCGAACACGAGCATAGGTTCGCTCTTTCCATTTTCGAAGGCCCAGTTGAAGATGGTCGATGCCCACTCGTCCATTGACTTCCAGTAGACCCGCAACTTTTCCTTCTTCACGATCCACACGGCTAGTTTTTTTTGCGCAAGATGGTTCCCGATGCCGAGAATGGCATCCTTGCCGCCCCGGATCTCCGAAAAGGGCTTCACCTTGAGCAATTCTTGCACGTAGATGACGTGTTTTTTTTCGATGCGGGCAAAATCAAACAGGATCTTGGACCATTCATCGAGCCATTCCTTGTAATCCTCTTTCTTGCTCGTGGATGGAGGGTTGTACATGAATTCATATCGAACGTCATCGAGCCACTCGTGCATGTTGCGCAGGGCGATGTAACTCGATTCCTCGGGCGTGATCGCGGCTTGTTGCTCAGGCGTGAGCACGGGCGGAGCCACATTCATCTCTTCCGTGGCCTCGGGAACGTCGATGGCGATGGCAATCGCTTCGGGCCCGTCGATCCGGTCGATAAACCCTTGGATGTAGTCTGAGAAGGCAAGGCTCGCCTTGATCTCGTCGAGCAGCTTCTTGAAATAGTCAAGTTCTTTTTGGTGAGAGATTTCCCTGCGCACGGTCGGCTCGATTTCTTCCGGGGTCTCCGGCTCCTTTTCTCCGGCGGGCTCCTTGGCTCGTGGACGTTCGCGTTGCTTTTCCACGTTCACACCCCGAACTCGTCAGACCATTCCTTGTATTGCTTGAGCGTTTCAGCCGTCGAAACGGGCTTTTGCACTTCCAGCGCGGCGAAGAAATCTTTCCGCGTCACGGGCCGGATATCAATGTTTTCCTGGTTCATCGCATCATTCAGGTCGAGCTCGCGAACCGGGATCATGATTGCTTCGCGGCACACGAGTGCGATGTCCGATCCAGAATAGCCAACCGTCAATCTTGCCAGCTCGTCGAAATTCACGTCCGCTGCTAGGTCGACATCCTTGGTGTGGATGTGCAGGATAGCATTCCGGGATTCCAAGTCGGGCAGGGGCATGTAGATCTTCTTCTCGAACCGCCGGAGGAAGGCGGGATCTATGTCCCACGGGCGGTTGGTCGCGCCCATGACGAGAATTCTTTCCTTGTCCGAGCTCTTCATGCCCTGCATTTCCTGCATCAGCTGGGTCTTCAAGCGCCGCTCGCCGCCACCTTCGGACGAGGATGCGCCACGGGTCGTAGTCAGTGAATCGATTTCATCGATAAAAATGAGGCTCGGGCTGGTCTTTTTGGCGAGCTGGAAAAGAGTTTTTATGAGTTTCTCCGATTCGCCGAGCCACTTAGACACGAGGCTCGCCGAGTCGGCGCTGTAGAACGTGGCCGTGCATTCGTTGGCGGCTGCCTTCGCCATGAGTGTCTTCCCGCAGCCGGGGGGGCCGAACAGCAGGATACCTGTCCATGGCTTGCGGGCACCCTTGAAAATGCCGGGCTGCATGATGGGGAGGACGATCGCCTCCCTGAGTGCCTGCTTCACGCGATCGAGCCCCGCGACATCGGTCCACTTCGTGTCCGGTTTTTCCGTGATGATGGTCTCGGAGATCATGTCCCGCAGGCGCTTGGTTTCCTCGTCCGCGTCGTCTTCCGTGTCGGCTTCAGCCGTCTTTCCTGCCCTTCCTTCCTTGGCACCGTCCGTGCCCGACGGCTTGTCCCCGCCAGACGAGCTCACGGCCTTGATGGACTTTCCCCGAATCTTTTTCTTGAGGTACTGGGCCCGGGCAAGATATTCTTCCATGCGCGACTCGACGATTTGCTGGAGTTTGGGATTTTTGTTGAACTTCAGAAACTCGAGCAAAGATTCTGCAGCGCGCATGTACTTCTCGAAGGCCTCTTCTACCATTCCTTGTTTGTCGAAATTCACTGCCTGTCTCGCCGAATCCATTGCGTAGTTGAAAAGCGTGTTGTTGGCACTCATCCGGGGCATGCCTGCAGGTCTTTGTCGGGTAATGTGGTTACTCCTTACTCGCGATTATCTGTTGCAACTCTTGGCATAAAATTGTTATGCCACCTAAATCGTGCCCCGGTGCGCAAAAAATCCCGGCTGCAACAAACCACCACGCCTAGCACGGCTCGCGTCGAACGGTCCGGCATGTTTTTCACCAGTCAACCTGAATTGAACCGAATCGTGCAGATCATTCTTATTATCGATAAAATAAGAAGGAAATAAAGTGAGAAACGCTTAATCGAGGCCCAAGAAGCCCCTGAGCGCCGGGTATTGCTCGGCGGCAGCCTCCTTGCTGATCTGTTCGGCATAGTTGTGCATGATACCGACCGTCAGGAGGATCCCGGTGCCCGTCCCCAGCGCGTTGAATACGTCCGCGGTGAATGCAAGTGACCCGACAATCGCCCCGCATAGAATGGTGACAGTGGGGATGTACCGTTTGAGGATATATTCGATGGGCTTCGCATTCCGGCGGAAGCCAGGTATGGACATACCCGAGTCCAAGATCTGCTGGGCGATGTCACGCGGCGCGAGGCCACTCACGTCAACCCAGATCTGTCCGAAATAGACGCACATGGCGATGAATATGATGCCGTAAATCACGGCGTGGAGGGGATCCCCTGCAACCGCGGCCAAGCCCTCAGGCGGCGTGAGGTAGTAGACCAAACCCCCCGAAAACTGGAATTGCTGGGAAGCTGCCGCCTGGGGCGTGTATGACCCGATCAGGTTCAGGATGAAGGTCGTAACCGACCCCGGACTTGCACCCGTCCTGATCGAAGAGTTCGGGCCGGCGATAAGCTCGCCGAAGAACAGCACGTTTGCATAGAGTGCTTGGGCCAAGATCACCGGGATGTTCGAGACATACATAAGTTTGATGGGATACTTCCCACTAAAGCCCCGGTACCCGGTATACTGTAACGGAATTTCTATTCGGACGCTTTCGACGTACACGACGATTGCAAAGATAACGCCTGTGACGATGACACCGGTCATGGTCGGGAGCTGGCCCCACGGGTCCCTGACGAAACTGGCCAGCGGCTGGCCCTTGGCCAAGGACTGGAAGAAGGCAATGATTGCACCATATTGATAGCCAACCTGGTTGTAAGATACCCCCCCAGAACTTGCCGTCGCCTGAAAGAAGTTGAAGCATTTGTAGAGCATCTGGCTGGCGACCCCCGCGGCGATGAAGAGCGATACCCCAGAACCGATGCCCCATCCCTTTTGGATGACCTCATCGAGCATGATGATGATGATGCCCGAAGCCAAGAGCTGGAGGAAAATCACGATGGCATCGGTGCTGTTGATGCCGCCATTGGCGGCCGACTGGCCGAGCTTCCCGAAGGCGCCTGCATACAAGTACGCAAGGATCTGGAACATGGTGAGCAGGATAGTCATCACTTTTTGTGCGCCGGTGAACAGCGCCCGGTCCTCCGGGTCTGTGAGATCGACCTTGATGAGCTTGGAACCCTGCAATAGTTGCATGATCAAGCCTGCCGTCACGATGGGTCCAATCCCGAGCTCGGTCAATGAGCCTTGTGTACTGGCAAGGATCACACGGAGCCAATAGAACGGATCTTGTCCACCAGACGTCGACATGCCATAGATCGGAATGATCGACATCACGAGATAGATGACGAGCACGATGGCAGTCCAGAAGAACTTTTCCTTGAAACTTACTTCCCGGTCGGGCTGCTTCACTTCCGGCATCACCCGACAGAGCGGCTTGAAAATACTCAGAAATTTTGACGGCATGCTTGATCACAAAGACTATAGTTAACACTTCGGCATTCACGAGAAGGACATTCCCTTGGTTGTAAATGTCAAAGTGGTACGATATCGTATTAAAAAACCCATAAAAACTTTGATGGGAACCTTCCTGCCGCGTGTGGCTTTCAAATCGGGCAGAATGCAATCGTACCATGCCTGAAATGCCTATTCGGTGCGACGCTGCTTGATAAGCAGGCACGTCTTCCAGAAAAAGCAGGGTGCAGGATAGTGATGGTTCACTGGCAGGTACAAACGATTACACATTTACGGCTTTTCTATCCGGATCGATTTCCCTTCCGGCCAGTTCACGCGCAGGAGCACGTCGCGGCTCTGCTCCACCTGTTCAAGCAATTGAAACCCGCCTGCATCGGCAAGTTGGCGTGCAAACTCCATCACGTCCTCGTGGCTTGGCGCGAACGAGGCGCTCTCGCCAATTTTGTCACCCGTGCCACCTAGCCCCAGCCGCTTCTTGAGGAGGAGGGCACGCGCCTCGACCGCGAACCCCTTGATCTCCAAGAAGTTCGGGTTCGCCCGATTGACGAGATCGACGTAACCATCGACCAGCGACTCCGGGCTGAGCCCGTTCAGTCCCTTGACGAGCGTGATGCGCAGGCAGGTCCGGCACGACAGGGAACCGACCAGATCAAGGGTTTTCATGATCTGCCCGTACATCCCCTTCTCCAACGGGCGGTGGATCTTCCTGTACAGCGCTTCATCCGGCGGCGGTAGCGTGATGTAGAGCTGCGTCGGCAGTGAATTCATCGCCGCGAGCGTGTCCGGGGTCGTGCCGTTCGTGACGATGAACGTCGTGCACGACCGGAGCCTGAATTCCTCAACGAGTTCGTCGATGAAGGGGTACAGCGTTGGCTCCCCTGCGAGCGAGATCGCGGCGTGCCCCGGCGATTGTGCTTCTTGGTAGACCCGTTCTATCTCGGCCTTGGTCGTCACGCGTTCCCTGACGATGGCCTCGGCATCGGCCATGTCTGCCATGCCCGCGCCAAGTTCGTAATGGCGCAGGTCCGCCGTGTCGACCACGCCGAGCACGCGCAGGAGCGTGATCGCCACCTCGTTCTTGACCTTGGAATACCGCTGGAGGGCGTTGTACTCCGCGATGTCGAGCTTGTTCTCCTGCTGCAGGGCCGTGGTGACCATATCGGCCATTATCTCTTGGTTGAGGAGGAACGTGTCGAGATGGAGGCCGTGCCGCACGATGTTGACTTGGTTGCGCACGAACGCGTCCACCAGGTCCTTCGGGTCGTCGGGCGGGACGGTGAAGCGCGGGCCGAGGCTGCCAGCCTCGACATCCCGCCAGCAGAACACGCAGCTGTGGGTGCAATACGGCAGGCTCGGGGTGACCTGCATGCATTTCTCGCTGCGGATGCCGAAATAGCCCTTGTAGCAGTTCCGATTGTCCCGCCCTGTGTACAGCTTGGCGATCATCCAGTGACAGGGCTTGATCGCGCTGTGTTTGGCCTTGCCGACGAGGCGGTAATGGGACCGGCGATAGGCCTGCTGGAATGCTTCGGGGGTCTGCATGGGCAGGAAAACTAAAGCAGGAGGGGATAAAGAACCCGTGCGTTACAAAAAATAGCATTGAGTTCGGCCAGCGGGTATTCGTGCTATGCGATTTTGCGACATTGGTGAGGAAAGTATGGGTTTAGATGAATCAACGCAAAATGGGAGCCGATCACGAAGTTATTACAAAAATGGTGGAGGATAAAATAGCGCGGCGGGGGAGACTCGAACTCCCGCAACGTTTCCGTTACTGGTTTGACGGAATCAGCATTTTGCCGAGTTTTCCAGACCAGCTCCGTAACCACTTGGATACCGCCGCAGAGAATGGGATTTCACGCCACAGGTTCAATTCGAATGCCCGCGGCCGCATCAATCTCGCGTGATCCTTGAAAATAGATTCGTTCTAAAAATCCTTGGCATTCAGGAGATCACCCGCGTTTCGTGGCTACGAGCACACGGTACCCGCTCTTTCTCCCGATTCCGAGATCTACGTCCAGCCCCTCGAACCAATCCTGCCAGCTCTTCCCGCCGAGGGACGTTTTGACGACCACGTACAATTTTCCCCCCGGTTTCAGCACGAGCAACGCGTTCAGGAGCATCTTCTCCATCACGGCCTTGCCCGCGCGCACGGGCGGGTTGCAGAGCACGAAATCAAACGGATTTTCTGCCATTTCTTGACAATTGTTGTCATCGGTAAAATCAAAAGAAACAAACTCGCCGGTGACATCGTTTTCCTTTGCATTTTCCCGCGCAACCTTGATCGCGCGGGCATTGACGTCGAGGAACACGAGCTCTACGCCAGAAAATACCCTCCCTATCACGATTCCTACGAGCCCGTACCCGCACCCCAAGTCCAAGACGCGTTTTCTGGCCGGAGCCTCGACCTTCAGGAACTGCTTGAGCATGATCTCCGAGCCGGTATCGACCCGTTCCTTCGAAAAAACCCCGCCGGCCGTCCTGAAGGTGAAGGAGAAGCGGTCGAGAGCATAGGTGAAGGTCGAGCCTTCCGTGGCTGGCGCGTCCTCGCCCGTGAAGTAGTGCGAAAAGGGCTTCGGTTTTTGCTCCCGCTGGCTATCAGATTTTCTCTTGCTCATTTTTTAACCCAGCGCGGGTAGGTTCCTGGGTCCATGTAGACCTGCTTGGGTTCAACCATAAATCCTGCCTGTGCATCAAGAATGGCTTGCGTATTCCCGAGGCTATTCCCGATGGCAACGATTTCTTCTTTTTGCGTGAAAATAGCTACTTGATCTCCCTTGGCAATGTTCGCATCAAGACTGAGAACGCCCGGGGCTGTCAAGTTCGCGCCATGGCAGATCGGATCCACTGCCGAATCTCGAATAAAGACATGCGGGATATGCGAAAAGACAAGTTCCATGGGGTGGAGAATCCGTTCCAGTTCGGCGGGATTACCCTCTGTCTTCCAGTAATAGATGGCATCGGCCACGTCCTGGAGCGTCACGAGGCTCTTGTCCTCCGAGAACTGGCCGGATCGCGTGCGCCGGAGCTCTTCCATGTGCGCGCCGCACCCGATCACCTCGCCGAAGTCGTAGCATAGCTTGCGAACGTAGGTGCCCGCCTCGCATCCCACCCTGAACAGAACGTGGCTTGGGTCGATCTCCATCACGTTGATGTAGTAGATTTCCCGCTGGCGGATGACCCGCTTCACGGCCGCTTTCACGGGGGGCCGCTGGTAAATCATTCCCTCGAACGCGGCCAGTATGCTGGCGATTTGGTCCTCGCCAGTGGCTCCATGAAGCTTCATGATGCACACGTATTCCTTTCCTGCCGTGAGGAGCGCATCGACGACCCGAGTTGCCTTGTTCAGGGCCACCGGAAGCACGCCCGTCACTTTCGGGTCGAGGGTCCCGCCGTGGCCCGCTTTCGTGACGATCGTCCCTTCGAACAGGCGCTTCACCCACGCGGCGATCTCGTGGCTTGTCGGGCCGGCAACCTTGTCGAGGTTGATGAGGCCCGCATCGAGTTTTTGCTCCAACGTGCGGTCTTTCGGGGCACAACCGAATCCGGGATCCGTGGGTTCTTCAGCTTTAACCACGATCTCGTGCGGGCGTTCGACAGGAAGTTGCTTGGCAACCGTTGAGGGGCACCTTGATGGTATTAACTGATAATGCCATTATAGTTACTGCGGAAAAAAAAGTGATGGAAAAAAAACCAAATCGATGATTTGCTGAATCGGGAACGTGAACGGCGTTCAGGCGTTGATCTTGACCTTCTCCTTGACCTTCTCGACGAGCCCCGCCTCTTCCAGAGCCGCCATAACCGCGTCATCGGACGCGTTCTTGTCGATCTGGACCTTGTCTTCGGTCGGCTCGAGGTGAGCCAAGTTGACCTTCCGACGCCGTATTCCTGAGACCTTTTTCGGGCCTGTCACCAGGGCGAAATTCTTGTCGATGATTTCAACGACAACGCACCGCCGGAGGCTTTCCCTTCCAGCTGTCTTCACGCATATCGTTCCTACTTCGATGGATGCCATGTTTCTCAGACCATGTTGATGATGTGGCACGTGATGCAAGAGTCCCTGCCATCTGCATGGTACAGGGGCCACGGATTCCGTGCGGCCGGGGCAGGGATTGCCCTATGCGTGCGAGAAAAAACAACGCGCCATCGCATTAATATTTGTGCGACGCGGCTTCTCGTGAAATCCCGTTCGACAGGCACGGCGCGACACGGCAATCATCCGATTATTTCCCTATTGCCTGAATGATCTCGTCAAGGACCTGCTCGGCGTTCAAATTTGTCGTGTCAATGACAAGATCGTGATTCTCCTGCAAGAACTCTTGGTCTGACAGGTCAATGGCGTAAATTTCCTTGTACCGTTGCTGTTCTATCCCCTCGCGGCCGAAAGTCTCCTCGCGAATGCCGTCGATGGTCACGGCATCCCCGCGATATTCGTGTTCACGTTCGAAGATCCTGTTTATTCGGGTCTCATCGTCACACGTGAGAAGGATCTTCCAATCAGCGACGTCCTTCAAGAAATACCAGCACAGCTGGCCATCGAGAACGACATCCCCTTCCAAGCCTATCGCCATGACGCGACGATCGAGTTCAAAATCTATCTCCGGGTGATCCACTGCATGGCTGCTGAACTCGACGAGGTCCATCCCGCGCTCGTCGGCCATACGCCTGAAGATCTGTCCCGTCGAAACGTGTTTCAGCCCCAAGTTCGTGGCGAGTAACTTTGCAACCGTGGTCTTCCCCGTGCCGTGCAATCCAGCAAAAGTGATCAGCATGGGAGACCACGCCAAAAGTCAGGATGAAAAGGAGACAAAACTCACGGCTTTGCGGCGAAGATGGCCTGCTTTGCATGCAGCTTCAGGCAGGACGGGCACAAGTTGCCGCCGTACGGGCGTTCCGGTCGTTTTTGGCTCTTTGGAAGGTTCTTGAACCTGGCCATCTTCATGACGGGCACGCCGTGCAATTCCGCACCGCACAGCCTGCAGTGCGCGCGGTCGGGAAGTCGGCGGTCGTAGTGGATTACGTTGGACTTGCCTGGCAGGCGTACGTGTACTCTAGTAAAAGATCGTGATCGTAACCGACGTTCTGGCATTGAATTTCACTTCATTCTTGATGGGTTAAAAAATACCACACCGTTTTTATTATTTGTCAAATTTCCTAGGTGATTCAATCCCCGAACGGGACCAGCGATCTTGCGCGTGGCAAGACGCAGCAGGAAACCAACTTCTTTGCGGGCATGTGTCTTGTTGCTCGGGGTTTGAATGGAGATTTGAAAAAAGAGGAGCTGAAAAAAGCCAAAAATCCTTGGTTCTACTTGCATCGAACTACCAATTTGCCTTTTTTCACTGCGAAGGTGATGACCGTGGCAATCCCGGCCAGCGTGAAGGCGAAGGTGGCAGGGATCGGCGTACCCGGGATCGCGGCTGGTGCTGGATAATAGGGGGCAATCTCAATCGTCGCATTCGCGAGCACGAACTGGTTATTAATGGACATGTTAACAGCCTGATAAAACACGGCCTTCAACAGGACGCCGTTGCCGCCCCACGTCACGTTGCCATCTCCGAGTTTCGTGCTGGTGATGTTGATCTCGAATGTGGAGCTGGTGCTGTTGAACGCAGAGCTGTTCGTGTCGTTGGAAATGAAGAAGAAGTCCCACGGCGTTAATGCATTGGTCACATAGGCGTTGAGATCGTTGGCGCTCATGGTCTGATTGATCGTGGCACTCGTGTACGCGGTTTGGGTTATCGGGGTCCCGTCACTTGCCGTGGTCTGGTACGTCGTGCTGTAGTTGAGCATGCAGGCCGAATCATTTATAGTAGTAATATTACTAATCGTGCAGGTTACGTCAATCGTCCGATTCGGGCGATTCGACGGGTTGTATAATGATTTGCTGGGTGTTATCGTATACGTGAATTCTTTCGTGTAGGGAGCAATACCTGCATAGACCGAAAGGTAAGGCACCGATGTGGTCGTCGCGCTCGCTGCCGGCAGGAACATCATTACGACAAACGGCACCAATAAAAGGGCAAGAAAAGGTTTGCGCATTCTCCCATCTCACAACGAACGGTTATTTCATGTTCTGGAGCCCGCCAAATCCTGGCATGCCACCCATGCCACCCATGCCGCTCGTGCTGAGGCCGAAGATGCGCTGGATGACCGTGCCGAGCGAGAACGAGCAGAGGAAATAGAAGGCCGTGAACGAGATGAACCCTCGACTCCCCCAATACACGACATCCGGGCTTGGGAAGAGGTACCCTGCCAAGATATTCAATTCGGGGTACGCGTTCATGGCGGTTAATGCAACGCCCACGTTTCCTCCAGGGATCACGTCAAACCAGAATGGATTTCCGGCTCCTTGCACCGCCAAAGTGGGCACGTTGAACAAAACCCGGATGAAGAAGAACAGCGCGATCATGGGGACGAAGGTCACGCAACTTGGTTTCATGCGCTGCATGCTGATGCTCTGGGTCATCTTCTTGATCGATGCTTCGCGTCGTTTGACCTTGATCATGCGCTTCTGGTAGGCTTTTGGGTCCGTGGCCTTTAATTTTTCGACTGCCGATTTCTCCCTGTTGTGCTCCTTGATGAGTTTCGTTTTGCGGTTCAATTCACCCGTATCAACGAGCGCTTTTCCGAGCAGGGTCGATACCAAGTTAACGACGAGTGTGAATATGATGATAAAGCTCATCGCGTATTCAGTATTTTTCTGAAGGATGAGACGAAACAGGGGACCGCCGGGAATCGAGCCTATCACCGAAAAAACCACCGACATGATGATCAAGATGGCTAGACCGCCGATGACCATGAAGAGGCTTTTGTAGTTGATCGGCTTTTCCCGTTGGAGCTTGTATTTTCTCTTTTTTTTCTGTGGTTGCTTCAACAAAGTCGTTCACGCAGGCGTTCAGAAAATGGGAGGGGTTAATCCTGCCTCCACTTGTCATGCTGATGTGCAATTGCGGAATAATAAAATTTGTTTAAATATTTCGAGCGTGATGGCTCGATTGGAAACATCTAAGATCCGATATGCATTTCTCGAGATTACAGGGTTTCCTTGAGACCAGATTTGTACATGAGATGATCTTTTCGTGAACCATGAAGATGTAAAAATAATCATCGTGACTGGAAAATCGGGCGCGGGAAAGCAACCGCGCATTGAGGTCCTCCTGCACGAGTTTATGCTGACCCAGCTCTCCACGGGGAAAATCTTCCGCGAGCATCTTGCGCTATTGAAAGACACCAATATCGATCTTCCTCGCGAAGCCTATTGGAACGAGAAAAAGCACGCTTTCCTGAAAGATGAAAAGATCAAGCAAGCAATCTTGGCCGCCAACGCGAGCGTATGCGTCGATATCGAAAAACTCGTTTTGGCCATCAAGGAAAAATATTTTTTGGATTCGGGTCTTTTCGTGCCGGACGATATAACCAACAATCTTTTTGCGTACTCGTTCGGTGCCTACAACTTCGAGGGTGTCGTTCTTGATGGCTATCCCCGCACCAAGCTGCAAGCACAATTCCTGCTGGATCTCTTGAACAAACATGGTAAAAAGGTCGCCTTCGTGTTCCTCGTCGAGAGTGATGACGCGAGCATCATCTCGCGCATTTCCGGACGGCGCATTTGCCCCTCCTGCGGTGCCGTTTACCACATTCAATACAAGCAACCTGTTGATGGTAAATATTGCTCAAACTGCGGAACCGAAGTCGTGCAACGAACAGACGATAATGAGGAGAACATTCGAATCAGGTTGCAGGAGTTTGAGAAAAAAACGGCTCCCGCCTTAAAATATCTCAACTCCCGCAAGATTCCATTCGTCAAGGTATCTGGTAACCTGCCCGTTTTAACGGATGAAGCCATTAATGAAAGCGTGATGTCTGCAATTGCGCCTTTATTCAATTCAAATAAAAGTGAAAAATAGAACGAGCTTATTTGGAAAACAATAGCGGAAGAATGGTTTTTTCGATATTATCGACGATCGAAGGGTCCTTGTTTAGCATTACAAGCAAGTTTTCTATCACGGGCATCAAGTTTTCATCCTCCAAGACTTTATAGATGGATTCCAAGTTCACGTCATCCACATCCTTGATTTGGGATAGATCTATCTTTTCAACGATGTCCTTCAAGGTAACATTTTCCTTGATCGTATCGGCCAAGTTTTGTGAGATTTGAAGCAATTTTTCTTCGTCTATTGGAATACACTTGAGCATTTCTCTGGCTTCATTCAGGTTTTGTTCGATCGGAGCTTGGTTACCAGGTTTCATGATATGCGCCGCCTTTCAGTTTCTTGCCAAGTTTATAAACATCGAGAAAGGGGCATTGAAAAAGTCTTCCAGCTCGAGTCAATTCAGGCGGCCCACGACGAGGTGAGTCGTGATCCAGTTGACAAGCGAAAAAACGCACACAACAACCAGCATTATCAGGAGCGGTGCTCCGATCGATGGAAGAACCACGGCGGTTAAAAACGTGCTATCGAAGATTAGATTGAGCGCGAGTGCAACAAACCCGCCAGCCAGTATTGCAAAAAATGATTCTCCAAAGATGAGCCCCCGCACGAAAGCTCTGCGGGCACCTAGCATTTTCATGATCCGGTAATCTCGTGCATTTGCTTTGAATGCCAAATTGACGAATTCTAGCTGGAAGATCGCCACCAAGCATAGAAGGAGAACACTGATGGCGAGTTGGAACGTTAGTAAATTGTTCATTGCTTGAACTAGCCCAGCAAAGACCGGGGACATGTCAACAACAACGAAGCTAGATCCAAAGACCGATTGGACGTACTTGGACAGGTTCTGCAAGATTTCTGCCTTTACACCGAGAGATCCCGGGGAAATCGTCAGAAACCCGCAATTTGCCCACCCGGATGAGACGTTAAAGGCCGTGGAAAAATCGCTGGCAGTCATGTACACCGTGAAGCCATTGTTGGCGGGGTCAAACACGCTTGATGCAATCTTGTATTGTTGGGCTTGAATCCCGACGTCTTCGACTTGTTGGTCGGTGATGATAGTACCGGCGACCGAATCACCAAGGACAACCGCCGGCGCGGTCTGTTCGGCAACATCCTGTACCAAGCCCTGCCAGGTTGGAAAGATAGTAGTGAAATTCACACCGAAGACCAATGTATTGCAGGATCTTGATTCACCTACTATCTCGTACGATCCAGTCGACCCGCTGATGATAAACCCCTGCACTTCTTTGACCGTCGTTTCCTGCACCAATCGCCAGTCGATATTGCTGAAATCATTGCCAAATAGAGCGGTGTTGAACCGTGAGCTATTAAAAAGGTCAGGTGCATTTAATAGATTCACGCCATACTGGATGCTGACGTTTTGCGAGTAGAAGGATTGATACGCTTCTTGAATCGTGGTGCTCACGTCATTGCATGCAATCATGATCGTATCTCCGGAACGATTTCCCCCCGTGGCGACATTTACATAATTGGCATACGTGCCATTGATGACAAGCCCACTTGTGAACAATACGCTAGCCATGAAACAAGCAACACCCATTACGACTGCTGTTTTTGCGAAATCTCTCTTTCTGGTTCTCAAGTTCCTGAAACTTATCTTGGCCCTGACACCCAATTTGTCTAAAATCATGCTACTCCTAGAGGGCTTTCTGGCCTGCAAATAGTCGCGGTTGAAGTCATCGCTCATCGCAGCCGCCACGGGCATTGAAAACACGATCTTTATTTTGGCCGTCGCTGCCAACAAAACGGTCAAGAGATTTGCAACGGCACCAAGCATAATAAAAAATAGTGATACGGGGCTCGAAATCGAAATAAACACCCCGATTGTTTCCCCAACGATGGAGACCGCCAAGATACCGGTCGCCATGCTGATAAAAGTTATCAAGATGAGCGGGATCATGAAAAAACCAAGCAAGTCATTGAACGGCATGCCCACCGTTTTCATTATCGCGATGTCTGGCATCCTTTTCTCGATGTAATAACCCGTGAATGCTATTATCACGATGACTTGCAACACCACAGAAGAGATTAGAAGGAAAATCAGGAAATCGAAGAGCGAGGTGCTAACCGTGAAATTATAAAGGATTTTCTCGAGATTTGAAGAATATTCATTTACAAGTTTGAGAAAAAAACTGAAAACATAGATTAGACTCGTGGTAAGCGCGTTGAGCGCGAAATTGGCGATAAAGAAAGAGCGCAGCTTCCCGAGCGAACGCGTCAGGTCTGCAAAGGATAGGTTTGCCATAGTCATAGCCTGGTTAAAGCTCGATTAAACGCCCCGCGTCCATGACAAAGCGCTTCGTCGCTATGTCGCCGAATCTTTCATCGTGTGACGCAACTATGATAGTTTTCTCACCAGATCTCGTGATATTTTCGAATAAATCGAGAATGTCTGCCGCATTTTTTGCATCCAGATTTGCTGTTGGCTCGTCCGCGACGATCACGCCTGGATCGTTCACCAATGCGCGGGCAATTGCTATCCGTTGTTGCTCCCCCGCGGAGAGCTGGACAGGCAGGTGGTCTGCACGGTCCGCCATGCCGACGAGCTCTAGCAATTCTTCCACCTTGGCACCGATCTCGGGAGAATTGGGTTCCCAGCACAGCGCGGGAAAGATGATGTTTTCCCGGCCGGTGAGCGTGGAAATGAGATTGAATGATTGAAAGATAAATCCGACGTTCGTTGCTCGCCATGATGCGAGAGCATCCTCTTTCATCAATGAAATGTGGATGCCGTCGATGATGACCTCCCCCGACGTCGGTTTATCGAGCGATGCAATTAAATTCAAGAGAGTCGTCTTGCCCGCGCCCGACATGCCTTGGATATGGACAACATCATTCTTATCGAAATGTTGCGAAATATCATCCACTGCAATAATCCGGTATTCCCCGATCGTGTAATATTTGCACAGCTCGATAAGTTCGATGAATTCCATTTTAAAGACCTTCAGAATATTATAATTCTATCGACAAGTTGTCTCTTGCAATTATCACGTTATCAAAATACTTCCTCGCTTCCAATTCTATGGCGCCAAGATCATCGATATACCTAGATGAAAAATGCGTGAGAGCGAGTTGTTTCACCCGACCACCCTTCGCGACCTCGCATGCCTCGCGAACGGTCGAATGCTTTTTTTCTCGAGCCATCTCCTGCAAATCCTCCGAATACGTGGCTTCATGGATGAGAAGATCGATTTCATTTTCTTGAACGTAGGAAAGAAGACCGCTCGAAGGGCGGGTGTCCCCCGATATCACGATTTCACGGCCTCTTCTGGCCGGCCCGATCACGCCATCGCGCACGGGATCGATTTCGGTTCCATCCTTCAACGTGATGGTCTGGCCTTGCTGCATCCTTCCCCACAAGCTGCCTCTCGGGATGTGCAGGGCTATGGCTCTTTCCGGGTCGAACTTTCCCGGCCTGGGCGCTTCACGAAACACGAAGGAAAAATTTTGTCTTGCGGTATGTTCAGCTACGAGTGCAAGAATCGAGTAGCGAGACGTGTCCTTTATAATTTCGTTCTGGATTGGTATTTTTTCAACCATCGCTTCAAAGCCCTCGAGATTCGTGGTCACGTCCATGGCAGGGTACTTCCAGAGAACCCCTTGCTCAAGATCGATTTCCGTGACGTGAATCTTGTATTGCGTTGCAAGTCCCACGGTGAGCCTGTGCGCGACCAGGTAAAAGAACAACCCTATCGGGCCGAAAATATCGATATCAAGATCTCGGTTGAGCAGGTTCAGCCGGAACAGCAACCCCGGGAGACCGATCACGTGATCGCCGTGCATGTGCGTGATGAAAATCGAAAGAGGTCTGTTCATCTTGAAGCCCGCGATCTCGTAAGCACGTTGGACATCTTCCCCGGTATCGAAAAGCATGAGTTCCCCCGAATCGAGTTGAAATGCTATTGACGGGAGACGAGCGTCCGTGCTGCTGATACTCGCCGCCGTTCCCAAGAAAACTACGCGCAATCGGGAACACCGGCTTATGGATGTTAAAAAATAGAATTAAATCGATCCACCCGCGATTTTCGGGAGAATGATGATTTTCTGCGTCTCGTCGATCTCGTCATCCAAGTTTGCCTTCTCTCCATCGACTAGCACTGCTAAAAATGCATCTTCAAGCTTTAAATCGCTCAGGAGATCGGCGACTGTTTGCTTTTTCAAGCATTTAATTTCCGTGTATCCGGTTTCGTGAATAATTTCGTGTGCAAGGCTTGGTTTCTCCATTGAGAGGTCACTTTTTTTTATCTTTCAAGTAATCAAAGCTAAACGTAAAAATGCCACTTAATAAAATTGCGTGGTTCGATTATGCCTTCTCGACCTCGTTTATCGGGATCCTATAGGCATCCATGTAAGTAAAGATACAAGCTCTGGAGTTTCATTTTATGCAAATTCGAGCCCTAATTAAAATAGATAGATTGATCAACAGCCAATATTCTACTGGCGTTTGACTTTCGCATCCTAACTAATTCCTTAATTGTATACCGCCGATTCGGGAAAAATACGGGTCGTGGGCCGAGTAGTAACTTAAATTGTTCACGTGCTGACCTTCTGAGGAATTAATTATAAGCCATATATCCTGCCGATGAAAGAAGTACATGAACGCAAGGTGATTTCATGGCCTTGGACGACAAGATCCTCGACATTTTGCAGAATGATTATCTCATACGTGAGACCAACTTTCAAAATTATTTTGACGGCTTTTATAGGGGAAAGGTCCGAGATAATTACATCGCGGGAGACAAGCGTGTCATCATTGCATCAGACCGGCTTTCTGCATTTGATCGCGTCATCACAGCCGTGCCATTCAAGGGGCAAGTGTTGAACCAATCCACGGCCTTCTGGTTCGAGCAGACGAAGGATACCGTACCCAACCACGTCCTTTCGGTTCCCGATCCCAACGTCATGGTCGTCAAGCAATGCACCCCCCTTCCCATCGAGATCGTCATCCGAGCCTACATCACGGGCTCCGCATGGCGCTCGTACGAGGAGGACCCGGAGCGGACAATTTCTGGAATCATGTTTCCCGCTGGCCTCGCAAAGAACCAGAAGCTCGATGCACCCGTCATCACGCCCTCAACAAAGTCTGATGCCGGGCATGACGAAGCGATTTCAAGGGATGAAATTCTCGCCCGGGAGATCGTCAAGAACGACCTATACTCGCAGATCGAGGAGTACACTTACAAATTATTTGAAAAGGGCACGGAAATAGCAGCCAAGAACGGGCTGATCCTGGTCGACACGAAATATGAGTTTGGCTTGGATGCCGACGGGCAGCTCGTCGTTATTGACGAGATCCACACGCCGGATTCCAGCCGTTTCTGGATGGCCGATAGTTACCAGGAACGATTCGATGCGCAGGAGGATCCCGAGGTCTTGGACAAGGAATTCTTCCGGGATTGGCTCCGAAATGAAAGGAATTTCTCCGGCGAAGGCGAAATCCCCGACGTCGATGACGATGTCAAGGTTGCCCTTTGCAAGAAGTATATCAAGAATTTTGAAATAAACACCGGCCAAGAGTTCGATTACTCCTCTTTCGATGCTGGTATTCACCCGATTGCCCGGATCGAATCGAGATTAAAGGAACTTGGATATATCGCGTGATAAGTTTTTTATGACTTGCCAACCCTCGTGAAACCCGATGAGCAGGACAATTTACATCCTCTCGGAGCCAGGCGGGATGACCCCCAAGGAGGCCCGATTGAAGGATTCGTTCAACGCGCAATCGTTTAGTAACGTCAATCGCGTCAAGCTCGTCACCGGCTACTATGTCGATGCCGATATCCCCGGTGCCGATCTCATCCGTGCTGCCGAGCAACTTTTCGAAGACCCCGTCGTCGAGCAATACAGCGTGAACGAGCTACCGTGGGAAGATTATGCATTCTGTATCACGGTTGGATACAAGCCCGGTGTTACCGATAACGTCGGTCATACCGCATCCATAGCCGTGAAAGACCTTGGCATCGCCGCGGATGCAGCAACGGACGATTTCATCCACGCGTTCAGGGTCTACGCTGTCTGGACGGATGATGAATCGACCATCCCTGGCTTGGAAAAGGCTCTATTCAACCCGATCGTAGAATTCGCCTTCGTCTCGCAGACCGGCGTGGAACTCCCCGATTACAACCTTTCCAAGATCATTGATCCTGCTGATCTCGTGAAAGACATCCCTATCATCGACGCTTCGGATGAAGAATTGCTCGACATCTCGAAAATTGGCCTCTTAGCCCTCAACCTCGATGAAATGAAGGCCATCCAGGATCATTACCGCCAAGCTTGCAGGGAGCCGACCGATGTCGAGCTCGAGACCTTCGCGCAGACGTGGAGCGAGCATTGCGTCCACAAGACCTTGAAAGGCGATTTTCAGTTCGTGAAGGTCTCCGAATCCGGCGAGAGAACCGAAGAGCTCATTCACAATCTTGTCAAGTCAACCATTTTCGATGCTACCATGAAGATCCAGGAGATCCAAGGGAAAAATGATATTTGCGTTTCGATCTTCAAGGATAATGCCGGCATCATAAAATTTAATGACGATTATAACGTTTGTTTCAAGTGCGAGACCCACAACCATCCATCCGCGAAGGAACCCTACGGAGGGGCAGCCACCGGTATCGGTGGCGTCATCCGGGATATCCTCGCCGCGGGCCTGGGAGCCAGGCCGATTGCCGATACTGATATATTCTGCTTTGCCGAGCCAGATTTTCCCGAGGACAAGGTCCCCGAGGGGGTGATCCACCCGAAGAAGATCATGCGTGGCGTGGTCTCCGGCGTTCGTGATTACGGCAATCCTATGGGCATTCCGACCGTGAACGGGTCGCTCTACTTCGACCAGCGATACCTCGGCAACCCGCTCGTGTTTTGCGGCACCGCCGGGCTCATCCCCCGTTTTATCCAAGGTCAGCCCTCGGAGGAGAAGGCACCGGGCATCGGCGATTACCTGGTCTTCGTCGGTGGCAAGACAGGTCGGGATGGCATCCACGGCGTCACGTTTGCATCACTCGAGATGGACAAGTTCACGACCTCGAATCCCGTGCAGATCGGCGATCCCATCACGGAGCAGATGTTTATGGAGGCCCAACTCAAGGCACGCGACAAGCGCCTCTACACGTTCGTGCAGGACTGCGGCGGTGGCGGACTCTCCTCTGCCTTCGGCGAGATGGTCGAGGGCCTCGGGGGCGTCATCCAGCTCGACCAGGTGCCACTGAAGTATCAGGGACTCCTGCCGTGGGAGATCTGGATTTCGGAATCACAGGAACGGCAGGCTTTCTCGGTTCCCCCCGAAAATCTCGAGGAATTCAAGGAAGTTTTCGAATCAGAGAACGTGGGGGTTTACAAGATCGGCGAGATCACCGGCGATAAGCGCTTGGTCCTCAAGTACGGGGATACCGTCGTCGCTGATATCGACGTTAACTTCCTGCATGAAGGCATACCGCGGGCATTCAACCTCGCCACGTGGACCGAGCCAGCCCTGGTCCAGGATGAATTCGATGCCCCAGAATCGCTGGGGCAGGTCTTGCACGCCCTCCTTGCAAGTTGGAACGTGTGCAGCAAGGAATGGGTCGTCAGGCAATACGACTCCGAGGTGCAAGGCAACACCATCCTGAAACCCTTGCAGGGCGTGATGAACGACGGCCCCGGGGATGCCGCTGTCCTGAAACCGGACGCCCGGTCCTATGAGGGCCTCGTCATTTCCAATGGCATGAATCCGAAATACGGGGACATCGACCCGTACTGGATGGCGGCTGCAGGAATCGACGAGGCGATACGGAACGCGGTCTGCAGCGGGGTAAATCCGGGCCATCTCGCGTTACTAGACAATTTCTGCTGGGGCAACCCGCGCAACGCCGACCAGATGGGCCGGCTCGTGCTGGCCTGCCAAGCCTGCAAGGACATAGCGGTCGGGTTCGGCACACCTTTCATCTCGGGCAAAGACTCGCTGAACAACGAATACATCACTGACGAGGGTGCCATTTCCATCCCGCCAACCCTGCTCATCTCCGCGCTCGGCAAGATGGAAGATGTGCGCCATGCCAAGACCTCCTATTTCAAGCAACCCGGAAACGCGATCTTCATCACCGGCGAAACGGCTAACGAGTTGGGCGGGTCCCACTATCTCGAGGCTATCGGGAAGCAGGGCTCGAACACGGTCATCCCCCGGGTCTACCCCGATCGATTCAAGGAACAATATGCGAAGATCCACGAAGCGATGGTGCAAGATCTGGTTCTGAGCGCTCACGATTGCTCCGAAGGTGGAATCGGCGTTGCCGTGGCCGAGATGTGCCTCGCTGGCGATATCGGCGCCGCGATCGACCTCTCGGCAATCCCTGCAACGGCTTCCTGCTCTCGCGACGACTTTATCTTGTTTTCCGAGTCGCAAGGACGCATCATATTGGAAGTACCTGAGGAAAAGGTTGGTGCTTTCGAGGCGTGGATGGAAAGGATCGCCTGCCGGCGGATCGGAACCGTGCAAGCCGAGAAGCGGCTCCAGGTGCAAGGTTTGCAGGGCGAGCAGGTTTTGGACGAGGACGTGTCGAGATTGAAGCTGAGCTGGATCAAGCCACTCGATTTGGAGGACAATCTGATAAAAGAGTATTGAGCTGATAACCCATGGAAACCCCAAACGCGCTCGTGCTCCAATTCCCGGGGACAAACTGCCAGATCGAAACTGGGCTTGCCCTCGGGCAAGCTGGCTTCACGGTCACCCGGGCGCACGTGAACTTACTTCTGACTGGGAAGCTCCATCTCGACGAGTTCCACCTCCTCGCCATCCCTGGCGGGTTCAATTACGGCGATGATATAGCTTCGGGAAAGGTCGCAGCGAACATGTTAATTTACCTGCTGCGGGAGCAGGTCCGAGAATTCGCCAAGGATCGACTGATCATCGGCATCTGCAACGGCTTCCAGACCATCGTGAAAGCTGGCCTCCTCCCAGCCATCGATGGGATGTTCGAGTTACAGGCCACGTTAACCTATAGCGATATCGGCCACTACTACTGCAATTGGATTAAATTGAAAAACGTAAACGAATCGAAATGCATCTATACCAAGGGGATTGACTACATCGACCTTCCAATGGCCCACGGTGAAGGCAAGTTCATGGTGAAGGACCAGTCGATCTTGGATGCGATGTATGCTAACGATCAGGTCGTGTTCAAGTATGTGCTCCCCAACGGGGAACCGGCAAACGGGAAATTCCCCTTTAATCCCGCCAATACTACCGACGACATCACGGGCGTCTGCGACCCGTCGGGGCGGATTTTCGGAATGATGCCCCACCCGGAGCGGTACCTCCTCAAGGAAAACCATCCTCGGTGGACTTCGGGGGATGGTAGTGATAGTTACAACGGAAATCTAATATTTAAAAATGCGAGGGATTTTGTGGTCCAGAATCTTCTGTGACCACAGTAAGTCTCTCTTTGTGCTATCGGGTCCAATTAAAGGTCAAATAGTGCGGTGCGCGAAGATCATGGATGGAAACGATTCGAACTTTCACGACGAGAAGCCAAGGGAACAATGCGGTGTTTTTGGGGTCGTTAGTGATGATCCTGGCCAGAATGTTGCGCAGTTCGTTTACACCGGCCTGATGGCCCTGCAACACCGGGGCCAAGAGGCAGCCGGTATTGCCGTCACGCGCGTTCACGACAAGATCAAGTGTTACAAGGATGTCGGGCTTGTCAACGATGTCCTGCAGCCGCAGAAAATTCGTGGGCTCCTGGGGAATGTTGCACTGGGCCACGTCCGCTACGGCACCGTCGCATCGTCGACCAGCGTCGAATGTGCACAGCCCATGCTCTTCGAATCCAACGAGGTCAACTTCGCGATCGTGTTCAATGGAACTATTTCCAATTACAACTTCATCCGGAAGAAGCTGGAGGAGAAAGGACACATCTTCACGACTGATGTGGACACGGAAGTCATCGCCCATCTTATCGCGTCGATTCATTCTGCAACCGAGAACTGGGTCGAGATCTTTTCCGTGCTCATGAAAATGCTAGATGGGAGCTATGCCATCATCGTCATGACCGAAGAGGGGGAACTTTACGCGTTTCGAGACCCTCTTGGCTTTAAACCCCTTTCGTATGGCGAGTTCACCGTGGTCCACGATGACGAGGAAGCGAGGGTCCAGGTCGTCGCGTCGGAAACATGTGCTATCGATGCACTGTCCGGCAGGGTGCTCGGTGACGTGCAGCCCGGCGAAATCGTCCACATCGAAACCGATACCGTCGCGCATTCCGAAGCCATCATCACGAACCCTGCAAAGGCTTTTTGCCAGTTCGAGTTCGTGTACTTCGCGAACACGGCGTCGGAACTTGACGGCATCTCGGTTTACGAGGCCCGAAAGCGGCTGGGCGCAAGCCTCGCGCGCGTTGCGCCGATCGAGTCTGACAACGCAATCGTCGTTCCCGTTCCCGATTCTGGCCGATCAGCGGCTATCGGGTACGCTCAGGAGGCTAACTTGCCCATGGAAGAGGCCTTGATGAAGAACCGGTACATATCGAGAACGTTCATCATGCCCGGGCAGGACAAGCGCCGTTCCTTGGTCAACCTCAAGTTATTCCCGGTCAAGAAAACGATCGAGGGAAAGGATGTCATCCTGATCGATGATAGCATCGTGCGGGCCACGACCATGGAAAAGATCGTGCGCCTGTTGAAGGTTAATGGTGCTAGGAGCGTGCACGTCCGCATCTCCTGCCCGCCGATCAAGTACCCATGCTTCATGGGCATCGACTTTCCCACGAGAAAGGAATTGATCGCCGCGAGCCATTCCGTTGACGAAATCTGCGAATTCTTGGGTGCGGATTCGTTAGCATACCAGTCAATCGAGGGTCTTGTCGAGAGTATTGGGATGGGCGAGGACCATCTTGGCCTGCCTGGACTATGCTTGGCCTGCCTGAACGGACAGTACCCGCTCCGGACACCCCCGCAGCTCGATCTTCTCGAAGACGAGTTCTCAAAGAATAGATAGAAGCCCCATGATCGCGTTGATGTTCATGATTCTCGCGATTCAAGTTGCAAGCACGTCGGAATTCATCTTTTTACTCTCGCTCCTAGAGCTCTGTTACCTGGTCCCGTCGATCCTGGTCGCGCGCCGTCGTTCCATTCCATTGCGCGAATATGTCAAGACCGTGGTTTTCCGCGGGATGCACGTGAGAGAAATTTGCACGCGCGCGATTTTAGCCATCTCATTGGCAATCCTTCTATTTTTTCTCGTCCCGTATTTCATAACCGGCTTGGCACTCTTTATCAAAGTGGCCCTCGGGGCCACGGCGCTTCAAACCGCGCAACAAAACCTCAACTCTTTCACCGTGGTGGCACCGGGGCCGCTGGATGCGATGTTTTTTGCACTGACGAGCGTGGTGGTCGGGGTGTGCGAGGAATTCTTTTACCGCGATTTCCTCTTCCAAGTCTCGAAGCTATCAAAAAGGAAGAACGTGCTCATCTCGGCGGCACTCTTCTCGATCTACCATATCATCACGACGTTCAACGTGTACAGTTTCTTGTATCTGGTTGCGTACTATTTCGTCTGGGGCGTGATCCTTGCCATCGAAAAGATCAAACTCAGAAATGCACTAATTTTCCCGATTATCACGCATGCGCTCTTCGATTTCCTGACCTACTTGGCATAAAAATTAGAAAGAGGAACTGTGGGTGCTTGATCCCCTAGTTCAAGTGACGATGTACTTTTCATCGTCATTTTTCTTGAGGAGTCCCATCCGCACCAGATTCTCAAGCACTAGATCAACGAATTCCTTGCGCATGTTGAGTGCGTCCGAAATCTCTTCTCCCGAGAATCCCTGCACGGCCTTCTTGGGGTTTACGAGAAGTAATTGAAGGACGTTTTGCTCCTCGACCGCATCAATCCGGTCCCGGATGAATTCTTGAATATGCCGCTGCGATTGGATTTTTTGGGAGTATTTCTCTTGGTACTCCGTGGATAAATTCTCCAGATCGTCGTTGACTTGGTTGATCTTTTCGAATTCTTCTTTGAGTGATATCACGGTACTGAGATCGGGATGTTCCTGCGGGATATCAGCAGTTGGTGCGATTTCCATCCTGACAATGTACGGGTTTCCACCGACGGAACCTATGTCATAATGGACCGTGAACACCTTCTTGAGGGAATATTCGTAAGGTGCAGGGCCGGTCTTTTTCGGCCGCTCGTTCGCTTCCCTTGCCTGGATTATGCCAAGCTTCTCGAGTTCATTGAGTTGCTTCAAGATGGCTTGGCGGGAAACGTCAATGAACTGGTTTAGCTCGTTGATCGATTTCGGGCCTCGCGCTAGAAAGTTTATGATCTTCCTGCGGACCTCGTTTCCCATCATGTCGAAGAATTCGTCATCTTCCATGGCAAGCCACCTTGAAAAAAAAGGGTCAAGATCACCCGTAGAGCGACTCCTTCGGGTTCATCGAGCCAGCCTTACCCAGGTAGGTCTTCTTCTCGCGATCCGACATGTTCTTGACCTTTGCGATCGCATCCTCGATGTTCTGGTGAGAGATCTTCAGGTCCTCCACGGCCGGGTCCTTGTCATCCGTAATGGTGCCCGAGAGGATGGCTTCACGGATCGCAAGCATCGTGGCTTCTTCCGCGAAGGCCATGATGTCGGCACCGGTGTAGCCTTCCGATTTTTCGGCGAGATCATCCAGATCGACGTCGTCAGCCATGGGTTTGCCCTTGAAGTGGATGTTTAATATCGCCTTTCTCGCCTCGATGTCGGGGAGGCCGATGAAAATCTGCCGGCCAAATCGGCCCGCCCGTAGGAGCGCCGGGTCGACGATGTCGGGGCGGTTCGTTGCAGCGACCAAGAGCACGTTCTTGAGTTCTTCGAGCCCGTCGATTTCCGTGAGCAGCTGGGAAATCATTCGTTCCGTGACGTGGGCATCGCCAGCTTCGCCTCCCCGCACGGGGGCGATCGCGTCGATCTCGTCGAAGAAGATGATCGACGGAGCCGCTTGGCGAGCTTTTTTGAATATTTCCCTGATCGCTCGCTCGCTCTCGCCGACCCATTTCGACAGGAACTCGGGGCCCTTCACCGAGATGAAGTTTGCTTCGGTTTCGTGCGCCAAGGCCTTGGCGAGCAAAGTCTTTCCCGTTCCTGGTGGACCGTACAGGAGGATGCCCTTTGGTACCTGGGCATTCATGTGCTCGAACACGCCCGGGTATTTCAACGGCCATTCAGCAACCTCACGGAGCTCCTGTTTCGGCATTTCTAGGCCGCCAATGTCGTCCCAGCCTTCCTTGGGCGTGCTGATCAGGACTTCCCGCAACGCGCTTGGTTCGATGTCGTTCATAGCATTCTGGAAATCATCCTTGGTCACCTTCATCTCTTCGAGGAGTTCCAGCGGGATCTCCTTGTCCATCTCGATCTTCGGGAGATATCGTCGAAGCGCCCGCATCGCGGCCTCCTTTGCCAGGGCGGCAAGATCGGCTCCGACAAACCCGTGCGTCTTTTGGGCGAAATAGTCCAAGTTCACGTCCTCTTCGAGCGGGATGCCACGGCAATGGATCTGCAGGATTTCCTTCCGGCCATGCACGTCGGGCACGCCGATCTCGATCTCCCGATCGAACCTGCCCGGTCTTCGCAATGCCGGGTCTATCGAATTCGGCCGGTTCGTCGCCGCGATGACGACCACCTTCCCGCGGCCTTGCAAGCCGTCCATGAGGCTGAGGAGCTGTGCAACGACCCTTCGTTCGACCTCTCCGGACACTTCCTCCCGTTTTGGAGCGATCGAATCGATCTCGTCTATGAATATTATGCTCGGAGCATGTTCCTCGGCATCCCTAAACATTTCCCGTAATCGTTCCTCGGATTGCCCGTAAAACTTTGACATGATTTCCGGGCCACTAATCGAGATGAAATGTGCATCTGTTTCATTCGCGACCGCTTTAGCGAGCAACGTCTTGCCGGTTCCAGGCGGGCCATACAACAACACACCCTTCGGGGCTTCAATTCCCAGATGGCTGAATATCTCAGGGTGTCGAATGGGAAGTTCGACCATCTCACGGATCTTCTGGATCTCGTCTTTTAATCCACCGACATCTTCGTAGGCAATTCGTGGCCCGATCGGTAGGTCGCTCGCCGGTCTCTCGGAAATCTCGATTTGCGTGTTGAGCTGGATGATCACCGATTCGGCATTCGGCCGGAAGTTCGATACGACGAAATCGATAGTGCCACCCATAACCGGGAATGTGAGAATATCTCCACGGCTCAGAACACGCCCTTCGAGCATGTGAGAGAGTGGGCTGTTGCTCGTCACCCTGATCCTACTCTGTACCGGCGCGAGGGTAACCGAGGTTGCCGACTTCACCTGGATGGGCCCGCGAATGAAGACAAATTCGTCGATGGACACGCCCACGTTGGACCTTATCGAACCGTCCATCCTGATGATTCCGCGGCCCTCGTCTTCCTGTAGGCCTGGCCAGATCTTCGCGGCGGTCTTTTTACCCTTTATCGATGCAATCGTAATCACGTCACCATTGTTGAGGCCCATCTTCTTCTGGATGAATGGATCGACCCGTGCAATGCCACGGTTGGCGTCCTTTTTCAGGGCCTCGCCAACACGAAGCTTAATTTCCTCTTTTGATTGGTTTGTGTTCACGGACATGGCAGTTCACCAATTTTCATTGATCATAAAGAAAAAACATGGTTTTTCAACGCCAGTTCGACGGCGTTTACTTCTTTTTTATTTTTACCTCAAGCATGCCATTATTCATGGTTTTCGTGATATCACTTTTCACAGGCTTGAAGTCGAGGTCGAGCACTTTCTTGAAGTGCCGGCGATCGTTCGTGGCTTCGATAATAACGCGGCGACCATCTATCGAGATGGAAACATCCTCTTCCTTGATCCCCGGGAGATCGATGTTGGCAACAAGATTCCCGTCCACTCCAGTGTAGGTCTCGGAAAATGGTTCCTCGCTCCTGATCTCGCCACTTTCGAGACCGGGGGCGAGTTCGACGGGGGCTGTGCTGTCCGAGGGATCGATCCCAGGAAGGCTGAAGGTGCCATCAAACTTCCCTCCCATAAGCCCTTCGAGCTGTTTCTTGAGCTCTGGGAAATCATCGGGATTGCCAAAGATCCGGACAACGGGTTCCTTCATGTTGCTTCCTGACACTATCTCGTAACCGAAATGCCGCTCTTGGAGCCTCGGGTTTACTCTTCCTTTCTTTTCCCCGTTATCGATCTTTTCTTTTCCGTCGTACTCGTTCTCTTCTTCGTCCAATTCGGGTCCGAACGAGAAATCAAAAAAATCTCCTCGGAAAGCCCGGTCGAAGCGACTCATTATGTTCCTCATCATATCGTCAAATATGTCGGTCATTTTTATCACCTTGATCTGTCTAGTCTGGTTTGCAATCATTCGTTGCTAATCAAGATAGCATCTTTCTTGCTTATAAATATTTTCGTTTTACCGGTCAGCCCTGATCTGCTACTTGCCTTTGCAATATCAAGTCGGACAATATAATATTGCGAACCACATACTCGGTTGAAAAAACATATTTGAATGCGACCTCACCTAACCTCTTAGTTGATAATAGGAGTTGCTTTATCGTTGGATTCCGTCGAAGAATTACTCGCGGAAGGTCGGGTTCTCGCAAAGAGCAACGTTGACCTGACGCCTGAAGTCATCAGTTTCCTTGGGGCGGTTCACGGCACGTTCCTCGAGAATAATGGCATCATCGTGACCGGCCGTGATTATCGCAGGGATGCAAGAATGCTCAAACGTGCCTACACGTCAGGAGCAATGTCTACTGGGATCGACTTACTTGATTTACATGTTGCACCTTTACCCTTACTCCAATTTTGCATTCGCCGGTTCGGTGCGTCAGGTGGGGTGTATTTCACATCTGGCCACTCCAATTACGAGGATATTGGTATACGGTTTTTTAATTCACTCGGTATCGAGTTTCCCAAGAGCGAGATGGACCGGATGGTCTCGATCTGGTCGAGCAAGGACATCAAGCGCGTCCCGCCTGGCCGCGTGGGGCGTTTATCGACCATTCCGCACACGCAAAGTGTTTACCAGAAAGCTGTCCCGGCGTTCGTCGATAGAAAGCTGGTTAAAGGTAAGATCGTGCTCGATTGCTCGTACGGGCCTTCAGGCGAGATTTCACCTCCCTTGCTTTCCGGTTTGAACATCGAGATCATCTCCCTGAACACGTTCATTCCTGACGAGATCAACGTTACTATGCCCAATTACCGATCGATAAAGGAAGTTTCGGGGATCGTGAAAGCATCAAATTCCGATATCGGCGTAGTGATGGATGTCGACGGTTCGAGAGCCGTGTATATCGATGAGACCGGCACGATCGTGGATTATGACCAGCTCTTGGGTATGCTCCTTATGAACGAGAAATCCATCAAAAATAACCGCCAATCCCCGGTCATTTTAAGCCGATCCTGCTCTAAGATCATCTATGACATCTGCAAGCAAAATGGCCAGCAGTTCCAAGCGGTTGATCGCGTGCCAGGCTTGATCTCCGAGAAAATTCGCGAGTACAGGGCAATTTTTGGTGCCTCCGAAACGGGCAAGTTTTACTTCGCTGAATATGGCCCGTTCAGCGACGCGAACCTGACAACCCTGAAAATTCTGGAAATCATGGGGGAAACAGGCCTGTCCTTGTCAAAATTGATTCGCGAGGCACCAAAGCCTATCCGGTTCTTCAAGGAGCTCCCGTTAAAGGAAGAGGTCATCGGGAAGCTGTTCGACATATTCAACCCCGTTCATAAGAAATTCGAATTCAGCATTGCCGACACGCTCTACGGGGTGAAGCTTACTTTCGAACCGGGGAGTTGGGTCTTGGTAAAACCGGCACTGCATCGAGAAGCCATGGAACTGTATGCAGAATCGCCTTCCAAAGCGACGACAGCAGATATGGTACAAGAAATAGAAACGATACTGCTCAACGAGGAGCAGGCCTTGTCTGAATCTCAAGATGCATCTCAATAATCTCCCCTTTTTTCCATCATACACATTTCATATCGCTTGAGTTCCGGGCATGTCTGTATTCTTCAAAAACTTATATCAGCTATTCATTTTATTTTCCATGTGGCGAAATATTCTCTTTATCCTGTGATGATGCCTGTGCCTACAATCAGACAGGCAATCGAGGCAAAAATTGTTTTATTTTCGCTGATCTATGGATCTGGCACCTGAATATCTCGCGAAATTAAGGCACGGGATAAAGATTTAAAGTTAAATACCCCTTTTCTAATCAGGAAATATCACTGGATGCTTAATCTAACAGGAAGCGACTTTGGCTTGTCCGTTAAAATTCCCGAAGCGACGCAACGCAATATAAGCGAACTTTTGAAAAATATCGAAGAAACCTCGGAGATCGTGCGTTGCATCGTCGTTACACGGACTGGGATCAAGATCGCACCCGATATGGATGCAGATGCATATAGTGCATCGAGCGCAGCGTTGATCGATCTCGGAGAGCGCGTGGTTGCGAGCTTGGAGCATGGAACGTTACAGGAACTGGTTATCAATGCCCTTGGTGGGTATGTCATTCTGGTCGCCGTGGGAACCGATTACATGCTTCTCGGCGCCACCTCCGCGGCGCTGAAGATGGGGTATTACCTGCCATACATGCGGCAAAAATCGTGGGAACTTGAAGGAATCATCTATGGCAAAGAAGTGGTCAGCCTTGCGAGGAAACAAGAAGTTTCTGCAAATGCCGCTCAATCGGAAGCTGCTAGGCAATCAGGAACGTTTTCCATGGATGAAATGAAAGCTGCCGACATCAAGGCAATGAATGATGTGCTGTCCGCCTTCGATGATTTTGGTATCGATGACAACTTCGCCAAATCGTTGGGAGACGAAGCAGTGCCCTCGATCTCGATCAGCGCCGATGAGATGGAACAAATCACCCAACAAATTCATAACGAACCTCCGGCTCCCGCGCGGGGAGGCTCGGCGGTGCAGAAACCCGTCGCTGCACGAAGCTCGAGTATACCTTCATTGTACCCTCCAGTGGCCCCAAAAATCGCAACTGCATCGACAGTCGCTACGACTGGCCAGTATCCAATCCCGATTGAACCAGGCGAGGTGCCGCCGATTCCGCTGGAATTGACCGAGTGGAATCCATTAGGAACGGAAGAGGGAGAACCGCAACCTGATGAAGAAGCAACCTCGGCCGGTGTCCCCACCTTCACGAGCGTTCCGCATATTGAAAGTTCTCCCGAAATGCAAGCCCAACAATCGCCACGAAACGCTCCTCCGCCTGCCGGACCCCCAATTTTTGATGAGGCGAGCGAGTACGATTTTGAGGTCGAGGACCTGGCGAAATCAAAGAAGGTTGTCATCCCCGAGCAAGATTCCATGGCCAGCGCGCTCAAGGCGCTTGGATGGGAAGAAGAAGACGACGGGAGCAAGTGACCTTGTCCAAAATCGTCAGAAATCCGCAATTTGCCAAATCCGATGAAATGTTAAAAGCCGTGTAAAAATTGGTAAGATTCGCGCAGCGATTGTATTCCGCGTTGGTTTTCCCTGCTTATTGCATCGTCCTGTTTTTCTGCACGGCATTGGTATTAAAAGTGCCAATGACGGTTTCGTCTACCCTTCTATCCACACCACTCGAACCGCAAGAATCAACCCTGCTTCTGTTCTTGTGTCGAATAACATTCAATAGCCAATTACCCAATTTTCTAATCCAAGGCACGTTGCTGGGCACGTTCTCCGTGATCGCCGTGAATCACAAGAAGTTGGTGGGGTATGCAAGCGTGCTCCAGTTTTTCTTGCATTTTTTCTGCATCTATTTCTTGGTCCAGGGCAATCGGAGCAATTCGACTTTCGCGCCTTTTTTCGCGACGATCAATCCGTACATTATAGAAAATGTCATCTTCACGGTTGTTTGCATCATAATTTTTGGCCTTTTACCTGCTCTCGTTGTTGATTTTGCCATACACCGCTTGGCATTGAAACGGGCAGCAAGAATGCACTCCGAGCTAAGGTTAAGCACGTGCAAGCATTGCGGGGAAAAATACCTCTCGAACCCAAGGATCTGTGCGAAGTGCTACCAGCGAATGGAATGATCAGTCAATTCGCGAGACGAACATCAAGGGGTATTCCAACTCGGGCAGCCACTTGATGCAAGCCTCTAAGGACGTGTCGCCATATCTTAGCGAGAGTTCAACATCTAGCATATAATCCTTGATGACAGTGTAATCATACGGATTCTTTTTGGTGAACTTCTCGGGATCATCCATTTTTACCTTGATCTTTAAATCCTCGACATATGGCTGGGATTTGAATGCTGATGTAAAACCTTCCTCGATACTTTTCAACACAACATCTTGATTTTGAACGGGAATTGCGAGCAGGCTGTGAAAAATGGCACCCAATTTGATTCCTGCTTCAAAGCACGCCCTCTCGCGATCTGACAAGGTCTGGTCGAACTGTTGCTTTGCAGGGTCCAAATTTTCCACGTGATTCACCTTTCCGTCGTGATGATAGCCCCTCGATTTTGGAATTGCGAGATGAAGGACAAACCGCCCGGCCCATCTTGCATGATTTGATCAATTGATTCCTTGAGAACGAGGGCCGCGCTCTCGCCTTCCGCAAAACTATACATGGCAGGACCAAAGCTCGACATGCCGGCACAAGGTGCGCCGGCATCTCGCCAAGCCTGAAGCATGTTCTTGTATTCGTCTCCCCTGAAGTCCAATTCTACTTTCTTGAATCCAACCTCTTGGACCGCATCGATGCATTTGCAAATTTCCATGAAATCCCATGTCTTTATCGCCGGCATAAGTTTCATGAGCGTGAGATGCGCGAGGAAGCGCACCTCGTCAAGCGGAACGGGACAGTTCTCCTTAAAGATGTCGACTTCCGGGTCGCCATGGGCCCCGAGCTCCATATCCGGCACCGCGCACACCACTCGCCAATCCTCAGGAAGATCCTCCCGCATGAGAACCGGAGGCGGTTTGGCCTTCGAGGCGGATGATGGGAGGAAAGCCGTTTTTTCCTTTCCGTCGCCAAATGCGTGTCCACCGTCGAGGATGAACCCGCCTTGGAAATAAGATGTTACCCCGATGCCAGATGTCCCTCCACGTTTGACGATTGCTGCAAGGTCTTCCTTGGAGTACGGCACGCTTTCGAGTTCGAGCAATCTCGAGATGCCATCAGCCAAGGCAAAAAATAGCTGTGTTTTAGAACCAAATCCCGCGTGCATCGGGATTGCCTCTTCAATGCTGATCCTGATCCCCATATTGTTTATATCTTGCTGAAAATTGGTTAAGATGTCTTCCATTGCTTGATAAATCACGTTTTCCTCTATTTCGACTTGAGAATTAACATCGAGGCCATTATCCGTGGATTCCAAGCATATTTGCCAACGGGGGTAGTTCAAAGTGAAACCGAACCCTCCCTCAATCCTGCCGAGTTCACCATTCATGTCGATGAGGCTCGAGTGGATTCTGCTCGGCGTGGTGATGCGGATTGTCATGGTAATCCGATACGGTGGTTCTCGAAGCTCCTGATTAAAGAAAAAGCTTTCAGGATGCTTTAAGTAACTTTTTAGCATGAAGCTAGCTCTTAAAACCTGCGCGTGCTAAATAATGTGTCTCGCCCGCGATGGCTGATTCGATGTCGCGTGTGCAATGGATAGCTATATTTATCAAGGATTGACAGAATATGACCGATCTAGAAGGCATTGCTAACCGCATGCTCGAACAGCAGTTTTCTGAAAAAGAAATCACCGAGCTCTTGGAAAAGCTGTATTCGATTTTTAAACCCGGGCTTGACGAAGAGATCATTTCAAAATTAAGCCAGTCCATCATCAAAGAAGTATTTAATTCGCGCGCGAGCCCAACCGATGACATCGTTTCCGACGTCCTGAATTACTCGCCCGTTCAACTCACGGCCGGTGAACAGGGTGTTGGGAGCCGAGGAACCGGTGACTTCGTCGTGCATTCTTACTTGACAAAGATGGCAAGCAATCACAGTGGCGCATTCCTCGCTCCAGATTCCATGGATGATGCAGGAGCCGTTACCATGACCAACAATGGCGAATCGATTTACATCGTCAGTAAAATGGAAGGCATGCATTCTCGGCTGTCAAATTTTCCGTTCATCGCGGGATTTCACGTGACCCGGGCGTGCCTCAGGGACGTGCTCGTGAAAGGTGCCAAGCCCGTTTCGATCATGGTGGACATTCATCTCGGCGATGATAGCGACATCGCCAAGCTGTTTGATTTCATGGCAGGTGTATCCTGCGTGGCAGAACTAGCGGGCGTGCCGATCACGGCTGGCTCGACGTTACGGATCGGTGGTGACATGGTGATCGGAACGCGCATCACGGGCGGAATTGCGGCAGTTGGCACCTGTAACCGCGTCCTCGCCCGCCGCGACATCCTCCCCGATGCGGATATCATCATGACCGAAGGCGCGGGAGGTGGCACGATCGCAACTACTGCGATCTACCATAGCTGGCCAGATGTGATTCTTTACACGTTGAATGTAAAGTTTATCAAGGCCATGTCAGTTCTCTTGGACCAGAAGGAGATTCTTGAAAAAATCTATTGTTGCAGTGATGTCACGAATGGAGGGCTCCGCGGTGACCTTTTTGAAATCCTCCATTCCGCCGGGATCGGGGCCGATGTATACGAGACATCCGTTGCCGGCCTGGTGGAATCTCACGTGAAGGAAATGCTCGACACAGCAAAAACGGATTATCTCGGGGTGTCGTTGGATGCCCTTCTCGTTTTTTGCGAACCCGGCGCGACCGAAGAGGTGCTTGCTCTTCTCCGGGAAAATTCCATCAACGCGGCGAAGATTGGTACCTGTTTCCAAGGTGAAAAGATACTGTTCCACGAAAGTAACGGTGAAACCCGCGAGTTGGTCCCCCATTTTCGCGAATCCGCGTACACCCTCGTGAAAAAGATCATCGGCGAGAAAGTCGATCCGCTCGTGCAAGCCCGCATGAATGGCCTCGTCAAGGCCGCGTTTCAGAGTGCAAGTGAAAAAAAGGTCCGGATTTCATCGTGGATTTCCACTCACAATCAACTCGAATGATCTCGGGACGATTTAGGGCCTCTATAGGTCAATTTTTTTCATGTACGAACAGATATCCTGGAAGACCGGGTTGGCGTCATCGATTTCCAGTAGCGGCTTACCTTCCAAGTTCTGGGCTTGGATGGTCGGATCTTCGGGAAGTATACCGAGGATCTTCACTTTTTCATCATCCCCCGGGAACTTGTCATAGAGGATCCGCGCTGCCTTCTCTGAGAAGCGGTTTCCAAGGATGTGGATGGCATTTACCTTGAGAGTCATTTCCTTCGTGATATCGACGATGCGGGAGGCCGTTCGCATGCCCATGGCGCTCGGATCGGTGACAATGATGAGATCATCGATATCTTTCATGGTTCTCCTTGAAAAATGCTCCAAACCAGCAGCCGTGTCGATAAGAATGATGTCATAGGCCGATTCAATCATGTCCAGGATGCCAGATATTGTCGAGTTGATGAAGCAATAGCACCCCTCTCCCTCGCTTTTCGACATCACGATCATGTCAAACTTGTCTGTTTCAACGATGATCTCGATGGTTTTCGATTCCAAATATCCAGCCTTGTCAAAAGTCGGGTCGAGTTTACCCTTATTGATTTTATCCCGCAATTCATGCGCAATACCCCCGACCGTGTGTTCCCTGTCCACTTCGATGCCAAGCACGTCGGGCATATTCGTGTCTGCATCGACATCGATGACCAATATTTTTGGAAGGGGTTCTTTGCCCGTCAAATACTTCAGGATAAGGGCAGCGACCGTGGTTTTTCCGACACCGCCCTTGCCAGAAATGGCGATGATCCTGCTAGTCCGAGCCTGTTTCACGGCATTCACCTGCTATGGCACTTCTGCGAAGATTGATGTGAAAGGTAAACAAAAAGATCTGGCCTACCTTGAACTACCACGTCCTAAAGGGCGTGGATTCTTCTTTCCTGGACCATTGCCAGCGAATTTGCTGGTCTTACGTGATCTCCAGAAGCGTGAATTCCCGCCGTTCCAGCGGTATCGTCATTGTTCATGACAGTGATGTTGTTCTTGCGAAGGATGCGAATTCCTTCATGCTTGATGTTGATCGCCGCGTTTATATCCCTGTCGTGTGCCGTGCCACAGGCCGGACATGTCCAAGCTCTTTCATCAAGCGTCAACACCTGGTTCACGAACCCGCATGCTGAGCATGTCTTGCTCGACGGGTAAAAGCGATCGACCTTTATCAAGTGCTTGCCACGCCATCTTGTATTCGAGCATCCAGGCAAACGATCCCCACGAAAAATCGAGCGTCACTGACTTGGCAAGGCCGCCATTCCACCGTTTCATGCCGTCGATGTTCAAGTCCTCGATCACGATGGCATCGTGGCGATCCGCGAGATCCGTGGAAATCTTCTGCAACCAATTGGTGCGTTGGTTACCTATTCGGTCGTAAAACCTTGCAAGCCGCACTCGTGCCTTGTCCCGGTTAGCCGACCCCTTCACTTTCCGCGATACTCGGCGGCCGAGTCTTGCCAGCTTGGTCTCGTTATTGCGGTAGAATCGAGGATTTTCATATCGCAAGGTATCGCCGACGAGAAAATCATTGGCGCTCATGTCGAACGCGGCAATGCTTTCTTCATATAATGTCGCTTCCTGTTCGATCTCCATCTCTTGGCTCACGAGAACTGATGCAAAATAGCGACCGCTCTTGGTTTTCGAAACGGTGGCATTCACGATCGTTCCCGTGATGGTCCTATCATCCCGGTAGGAAATCCAGCCTATCTTTGGTAGCCTGATCCGTCGATGTGGCGCGTCGATCCGTATGTTACCGCTCACGCACTCTGTTCGGTATGATTGAGGCGACTTCCGGGATTTGAACCTTGGAAACCGGGCCCGTCCAGCAAAGAAGTTCGTGTATGCGGTGTCTAGATCGATGCGAGCTTGCTGCAACGCGATGGAATCCACGTCCTTTAAGAAAGGATATATCTCCTTCCATTCCTTTTCTGTCCTGCGAAGCTTGCCGATTCCTTTCCCGTACTCGTGATAAAAGGCAAGTCTCTCGGCGAGCATCTGGTTCCGGATGAATCTTTTGCAGCCAAATGTCATGGCGAGCAATGCTTCTTTGACCTTGGTTGGATATATCCGGATCTTGAACGATTTCTGGATTTTCATCGTTACAGTTTTTGTCCGATTTTGGTGTTAAAAGTAGAGTCGGAGTGAAAAATTTCTGAAAATGGTTCTGTCACCGCCTATCATCCACGACCTGAAGGTCGTGGTCTTCTCGGCGGTTTTGATAAATAGACGAACCCTGCAGTTTCAGTTTCCCGGTTGAATGGAAAAGGTTTATTTATTATCCCAAGTTCATTCCAAGACTTATGTCCTCGGCATGAAGCATCCCGGGGAAAAAGTTCCCGTCGTGATTTGCCGGGAATGTTAAAACCACTACTAGGTTATTCACATGGCCGAACGTACTGATATTATCCCCGAAGCAGAAAACCTTCTCGTTTCGAGGGAGGAGTATCTTGCGGCAGGTGTGCACATTGGTACCCGAATTGCAACCCGCCACATGCAGAAATTCATCTACCGGACGACCGGCCACGGGCTTTATGTGCTCGACATTCGTGAAACTGACGAGCGATTAAGGACCGCGGCAAAGTTTCTGGCTCGATACGATCCCACGAAGATTCTCGTGACCTCTGTCCGGCGCTATGGGTATCGCCCAGTCGAGCAATTCGCCAAGACTATCGGTGCAAGATGCATCACTGGCAGGTTTGTTCCTGGAACCTTGACCAATCCCCGTCTCAACAACTATGTCGAGTGCGATGTCCTTGTCATCACTGATATGCACGCCGACAAACAAGCCTTGAGCGAGGCCGTGATCGCGCGGATTCCCGTCGTTGCGTTTGTTGATACTGACGATACACTCATCAACATCGACCTAATGATCCCCACGAACAATCGTGGTCGCAAAGCCCTTGCCATCGTGTATTGGTTGCTTGCACGGCAGGTCTTGCGAGAGAGGGGTGCAATCGCTCCGGAAGGAGAGATCGAGCAAACCATCGCGGATTTTGAATCGAACATTCGCCCCGCAAAGGGCGAGCTCTAATACTGGTTCGAGGTCCCGGATATTGCCTCGATGGGGTGTTTTTTCATTTCTATTTTTTTCCCGCGAACCTGTTGCTTAGATGGCATCGGTGATGAAAAAATGGAACAGGACAAGGTTTTTGCAAGGAATGTTCGTATCGCGCGGTCATTGCTCGTCGTATTCCTTCTTGCGCTCGCCGTCTTCATTCTGGTGTTCTGCTTCGTGTATGGCATGTCTGATTTTCTGGTCATTCTTGGATTGTCGATGTTCTTCATCGGGCCTGCCTATATTGCAAACGCGATGATGGTCTTCACCAAAACCATCAACCATCCCATGGACGGTGGGCGGTATTTCATCGATGGCCGCCGGTTGTTCGGCCAGACCAAGACGTGGGGCGGGTTCTTGGGTGGGATCCTGTTCGGGTTTGTCGCGGGCGTGGCAATCAACCTCGTATTCTGGTTCAGCTATCCCTCGATCAATGCCTTTGCGTTGACCCAGCTCGCGTTATTGAAGTACCCTGTTACGTTGAATTATCTCCAGGCCTTCCTATATCCCAACGTGTGGTTGATCCCAGTACGGGCGCTCTTTTGCGGTCTCGGAGCCCCGATCGGCGACTTGGTCAAGTCGTTTTTCAAGCGTCGCCTGTCAATAGGCAGCGGGGGACCCTTCTGGATTGCCGATCAGCTTGATTTCATCGTGGCAACCGTGCTCTTGAACCTGGCATGGTTTCCTCTGAATCGGTTCAATATTCTCTTGCTACTGTTTATGACACCCTCAGTTACGCTATTTGCCAACTATGTTGCGTATTCGATTGGCCGGAAGAAGGAACCTTGGTAAGATGGGGCTCGCTCATCCATGGATTCTCTTTTTTTTGAACACGATCAGAATATTTTTAACACGCAAGGTAAGCGACATCACTTGTCATCTAAACGCTACATCGAAGGAGAGAACCATGCTCTTAACAGCATCGCAACCTTGGGAACAAATCCTGTTCTTGATTCTTGCAATGGTATTGCTCATCATTTTCGTGTTTCTGGCAGTTTGGGCTGTCGGATCCAAACTACAGGCAAAGAAGAGGAAGGCTGGTATCATTTTCCTTGGCATTCTTGGCGTGTTGCTCTACATTTTCGTAACTGCCGGATGGAATGCTTTAATTGGCACTTTTAGCGGAAAAATCGACGGTTGGCCCTATGGCACCTACCTGGAAAATTTAGGTCCGATCTTCATCTTCGTAATCTTCATCGTCCTAACTCGCTGGCTCGTTGATGTTGATTGGGTAAAGTCAGTCGATGTGGCATTGCTTTCCCTGTTGTTTTTGGCATTGTTCCTGACCTTCGTTCCGTATGTCGGTCAATACCTGCCAATATTTGCTTAAAATGGTGATTTTTTTCTTTTTTGAAGTGCTTGTCAATTAACTTTTTTTCAATCAGAGAGAATAGCGCAAGTTAATGCGAGCACGATGGGAATTGCCTCTTCCAGTCTGATGGATTTCGTTCCTGGTTCCGGGATGAAATTGATGACTTGGTCGAATTTCTTGAAGAGCTCGTCCACCGATCCAAGCAATTTCGACAACCCTTTCTCGCGGGGGCCAAAAAATAGGCTCAAGCCCCGTTTATTCGGTTCTTTTTCGAGTTTTTCCGGAAGGGATATAGAACGATAATCAATTCCCCACTTGGAAGTTGCAATCGTGTAATTTTCAGGCTTTTCTTCATCTAGGATCTCGTTAATCGGGCGTTCGTCATATCGAACCGTAAAACCCCAATACTCCGGAATGTCTTCAGGGCTAACTTGCTCCGTCTCGATTTTGTTATCGTTCTTGGTTATACGGATGTCCACGATATCTCCGATATGCCAAGTAGGTTTTTTTGCCATTTCTAGAGGTTGATCTAAGCCAATGTTTATGAAGGTGGTATTCTCTTTGATATTTTCGATTTGTCCACGGCGGAAGATGACATCATTCTTCTCTAATTGTATATCCAATGGCTCCTTCTCGACGGGATGGTTCGGGGTGTTGAGTGGAGGGAGTAGTCCTGCAGAAGTAAGCGTCTTTACCTTCGAGAAGCTGCCACGGCGTAAATATTGAGGCGTGGCGATATATTGTAACACATCTTGGAGCAACTGGATGTCGAAGGCCTTTTGTTTCCACGTGTCCCCCTCGTCGAAAAATACGAGATCTTTCACCTTGAATATGGCGCAGTACCGGGCAATCGTGCCTAAGAGGACCGTTTTCTGCTCCTGGGATGAATATGCCGAAAGTAAATCGGCAGGGAGGAAAACTTTTAGATTGCACTTTGCTGTTTTCGACATGGCAGTTGCTTGCTTGTCATTGGGCCTTGCTGTGAACTACCACGCCCAGAAGGGCGTGGCTTCCATCGAGTCCACCGCTGCTTCTAGAACAAGCGTGGCTGTTTATCGATGCAAACCGTTGTTTCAAGCGGTTCCCTGTCCACGAGGGGTTCTGCAATAGTAAGGCACTGCTGCCTTCCACGATTGCGGTGATACTGGCCATCGATCCAACATTGGTGGTTCTTCTTTTACCGCTCGCGCGGTCGTGGATCGGGAAGCCATTGTAGTATTATTGATGGTCTTGGTTTATAAAGATAGCCATTCTCGCCGCCTTTCATCCCCTTCCTGAAGGAATCCTGAAGGAAGGGGGCTTCTCAGAGGCAATGTTAAATTAAATGCATTCCCACGTGATCAAAGGACATATGACTCTAGGTGGTTCCCACGAGCACTGATGAAAACATGGAAAAACGAGACGCCGATGTGAAAAAGATGGCAAAGGTCCTGCTCGAGGGTGCCAAGATGCTGGACATGGCATGTCCGGTGTGTAATAACCCGATCTTCCAGTATAAATCAGGAGAAAAGGTATGTGCAGTCTGCGAACGGAAAGTTATTGTTGAATCAGACGATGATACAGGGCAAGCTGCTGGTATCGTGGAAAAGAAAGCCGTTCGAAGCAAAAAGGGTAAAAAGGGTAAGCCTAACGAGTCAATGGCGCCCGTAAACTCTCAACCTCCCATCGTACGAGAACCCATTGCCATCCTGTCGATATTTCAGCATTTAAAAGATATATGCACAGAGAAATTGGATTTTCTCGCATCTCTCTTGGAAACCAGCGATGATTTAGAAACTATTGAACGAATTCTTAGCTCTATTAAGGATATTATGGCAATTCTCGATTCCTTGAAATTTGCCTAGAAATTTTTCCGCACGTGCTTATTGATCTCTAATCACGGGATCGTTTTCCTTCAAGCGGTTGTGAATCGACACGAATTCCATCTCTCGGAGTTTAAATACACTCTTTGAATCACACGTTGATGCAGATCAATTTCTTGGAAAACACGCAGGTTATCCTCTCAGAGATAGAGAAATTTTGCTGCATGTACGTGTATAATTTCCCTGGCGTGAAAGAATCCTTCCTTTATTCAAATTTTGGTATTTCTCGGGATCTGCTTAAAAAAATCTGCCACGGCCTTGTCCAAAAACGTATCCTGAAGATGGACCAGGTGTCAGGAGAACTCTTTCTCGCAGACGATTATGACGGGATAGACCTAACCGAATTCGAGATGTTCTCGGCACTGACCGTTGTGGATCCGCGATCGATAATACGGCTTTCACGCATTGAACTTGATCGCATCGTTAAAGAGATACATTCTCTTTACCAGAATGGTGTGGATCTTTATAATTTCAATTATAACAAAGATGCGCTCGACAAAGTTTTAGAAATCTTGTCCTTGATTAAAGCAAAGATTATTCCGGATTTCGAGGCTTATTTCCATCAGCTTGACGTGATTATTTTTGGTCTCTTGAACGCCCAATTTCGCACGTTTACTGACGACAATTGCGGAATGGTCGTTGATTACTTTCTCAGCTTGATTTTCAAGATTCTCGCGTGGTTAAAGAAAAATCACCCTGATACCGAAAGATACTTCGAACGCGAACAAATCAAGGAAATGTTAAATCAACAGAAAGGAACGTTTGTTGAAATCACGGAACTGTTATGTGATTTTGAAAAAAGCAAGGATAAACACGATACAACATCTCGTGTAGATATTCCTGTCATTAATGGATATATGGTGCTGTTTTTTCATCGAAAAATTGGACCAACAATATATCTTGAGCGATACCCAGATCTCGATCCTAGTTTGCGCGATCAAATAACGAAAATAATGGATTTTCGAAACTCGAGCGTTTTTTCTTACACCGTTGGCACGAATTACACGATCAACCTTCAATTCGAGATTGACTCCCCGATAGCACGCGGGAAAAAAGAATACCTGCAAATAACCATCATCTTCAATGAGCGGCCTGCGAGTTGCGAACAAAAGGCCGGGGCCCTGCTCGAAGCGATCGCTAAGCACCTCCAAAATATACAAGATCTTTACAAGATCTTTTATATTCAAGGAGACCAGTGCTTGATCGGTGATGAAATTTCACCAAGCGAATTTTTTCGTTTGAAAGAGGAATTCTCCCGTTCTTTTCGCGACTTGGAAAATCTTCTTGAGGCATTGTCATGAAACGGAATAGAGGAGGCAATTTATCAAGGAATCGGGTTATCAAACTCCTTGACCGGGCCACATCAGGGCTGAACACTCTTCTAATCGAGCGGATTGTCAATGATGAATGGCTGTACCAATTTTTCGGGCAAACCCGCGACACGCAACGCTGGAAATTAAACTTGTTTTTCCTGACGGTCTTCCCTGCAAGCCTTATCTTGCTTGCCTTTTCACATACACCACTGATTCCTGTTCTCTTTCCATTGATGTGGTTTTTTGTTATCTACCTCGTCCCATTGATGAAGAAAAAAGCGGTATTGCAAGGCGAGAAGATTGATATCGATCGAACTATGCCTTTACTGCGACTTCATGCAACGTTTATCAGGGCGACACTTCCCAAAACGCACGATTTCTTGCAGGTTTTCATCACCTGCTTGGGAAGCCAGGATTTTGGCGGGGTTTTGAAATGTTTCAAATATTTCCATGCACAACTGCTGAATGGAATCCCCGCTGAAGCCATTCTCTTGGATCATACCTCTATCTCGAAAGAGTTGACAAATTTTCTCCACGATTGTACAGATATGAAAAAAATCGAATCTACGCTATCGCAACGAGAAAATTTTCTTGATTACCGGATATTTCTAAAATCCTTGGAGTCTCGGTTAGTGATCATCATTGCAGAGAGTATTTTCTTGCCTATGATCTCGAACCTTTTCTTTATCTTCAACATTGCATCCTTTATCGTAGGGTTTTCCCTGGTCCTCGTGCATTTTATCCTGCTTAGGGTGATGACGAAAGGGTTGCTAATGAAACGGTTCGGTCTTTTTTCTCACGTGGATTCGGTGTTGGTTGGATCTGGCGACGAGATTGACCACTTCATTACATTTTTCGAGGATTTTGGGACTTTGTTGAAAAATAACGCGCCAGAATATGCCTATTTACTCTATGCGCAGGGATATACGAAAACCGATGCTGCACTGGCACAAGAGTTCAGAACGAACATGATAGATCCGCCCTCCCTTGATCTGCTCCTGTCCAGGCTATCCACTCGAGTGCAATCCATCGCCCTTAAAACAATCCTTTTCATGTTATCCCGATTGCAATCGCTCGCGGGACCCCAAGCAGATCTCCTCTTGCGCGGCATTGCATCCGAGCTACGACAGCAGCGAGAAATCGAGAATGAACGGGTTTCAATCGTAAAGGGGGAACGGTTTAAAATCGTGGTGCTCGTCTTATGTCTTCCGTTCATGCTCGCTGTTATTTCTTCCATTTTTCCAAAGATTATCCTTGCTAGCCAATTGAATTCCTCTATAGATCTGCTTCCCGCAATCTTTTCCATTCCCTCGGGTTATCTAAGCACGGCCTTCTTTTTTTGTATGAATGCCGCGTTTACCCTGCTTTCCGTGAACGTTTTAACAAGGATCGTTAGTTTGCAGAATCGGGCCAGGATCTGTCTCCTTTCCATGCTCTTGTTCTTGGCAATTTTCATGATCACCTTTTCCATAACGATGAATGGTGCGACTTTTTCATGGTCAACGTCACTGCAGTCGTAATGGTGTTTGTTCTCGTGTGGATCGTTTTATTCCTACTGGTCTGCATTTCAACAGACTTTCTCTCTTCCATTTTATACATTTGTATGTTTTTCGTTTCAATATTGTTCTTTCTCCCCGTGCTTGGTCTCGTTAATGGCCAAATCAAAACGATCATATCAATCTTGATCGTACTATTCGTCTTGTTAACAGGCATCAATGTAACACGTGATATCATAGCATAGCATGAAAATACCACCTTAAAACCAGTTATCGTCTCTTTTATCCTTGGCAAGGAACTGGTTTCTCAATGATTTTCACAAAGAAAGAAAAGAGACGAATTTTTCGTCGCCGGTGGCGAGGAATCTAACCGCCGGTTGGATCCAGAACGAAAGATAGAGTATTTAATGTTATCCATCTCCAACCACTATAATAAACCTGATCCGTGCATTAGGAGCCAATCGACACTATAGACCCGGACGTTGTGAGTATCTCCTTGTATTGAATCATATCCTCGTCACTAACAAGTGGGATATTGGAATATTCATATGTTATGCCCAAGGCGTGATATTTTCCCGATGCAAACTTGTGAAATGGAAGAAGCGAGATTTTCTCTGGCTGGTGAGGCAAATCCTGTATGAAAGTGCAAATATTCTGCATATCCGGCAAGGACGCGTTGAAGTTAGGGATGATTGGGATCCTGACCCAAAAATAGAATTGTGACTCACCTGAAAGAAGTTTCCTGAAATTATCCAGGATTAATTTATTGGAAACACCCGTTGCCGCAAGGTGCGCTCTCGGATCCGTATGTTTCACGTCATACAAAATGAGATCCGCGTGCAATGCCGCTTTCTTTAAGATGGCCCATGACGCTTGGCCCGTCGTTTCTATAGCCTTGTGGAGCCCGGCTTGGTGAGCCCTTTCAAGAAGCGTAAATGTAAATTGCGATTGTACCAGCGGTTCGCCTCCCGACAGCGTCAAACCGCCACCAGACTGCTTGTAATAACCTACATCCTTCAGGACTACCCCCAAAACCTCATCCGGACTCATCCATGTACCTGTGCGTTCAATATTTCTCGAGGGAGAAATCCCTCGAGAAAGGGATTTTCCGTGTTGCAAACGCCTTTGCAACACGGATCGCTGGTGGTTGCCCCTCGGTTTGTATGTATGATTCGGTGACGAGCCTAGCTCTATCCACGTCGACCTTGATATGTTCGGCATCTCGAAATTCGCATTTTGCGAGCGCAACGCTCGCATCAACGTAGTCCTTAACCACGGCTGCCTTCCATTTTAAAGCCGCTTACAAACGGGCAATCCGTGGCGTGGAGCCAAAGCCCCAATCAAATGGAACTTGCTTCTTAGCCCTTTCCTCAAGTGAAACGTTTTCAATCGGTGATATTGTATGCGTCAATGAAGAACCCCTTTCAGAATTATTTTTCTAGATGATTGTCCGATCAATAAACTTGATCCCTTCTGTTTACACATTTTATCGGTCTGGCACCGATAAGTCTTCTTTTAATACTCGTATTTGAACGTTAAAAGCTTGCTTCCCGCTTCCTGTATGGAGATCCCGATCAGGAACGTCAAGGATGGCACCAAGACCATTGGTATGAAGTGCATCAACGCTATGACGTATCAATGAGGTTTTGAATTGTTTATTAACCTCATTCTATAATATGTTCATCATGAAACATTTCAAGGTGGTAATGCTCCTCGCAGTGCTGGTATGCGCCGGGTATCCGGTGATCATGTTCGCAAGCTGGGGGAGCCTTACCGGTTACTGGCAACCCATCGACATCTATCCAGCAGGTAATGGCGATTATTGGGTGAGTCGAGTTTTTGCTTTCGAAACCCTTTTATTAATCTCAACCAATCCCACGTACAAGCCATCGGAGAACCAGATAGCCCTTATCGATTCCAGTGGAAACACTCTATGGTCCCTCGGGGGATTTGCAATCCCGCACAGCATCGAGCCCCTCCCGACCAAAACGGGAACTGATCTGCTAGTCGCCGATTGCGAGCACAACCAAGTGCTCTCTATCGCATACCCGAGCGGCACAGTGTTATGGAGATGGCAACCGAGTCTCATCAACTGGACGCTCGTCAACCCTGCATGGGGGCCAAAGTATTATTACAATAATCCCACGGGCCCCGACTGGACCCACGTGAATCACGCGGAGTGGTACAATTACACGAAGTGGATTGGTGTGTTGATATCTCTCCGCAACTGGAACTTAGTCGTTGTGGTGAACTATACGGCTGAACTATCGAATCCAAATCAAGCATCCAACATCGTGTGGTGGTACGGCAATTATGATAATGATTCGGTTCTGAACCACCAACACGGGGCCACGTTTGATTCGAATGGTAACGTGTGGATCGCCGACTCTGATAACCAGCGGGTTCTGGCTATCAATTACACGACCAGAACCGTCTTCTGGTCATATCAAAACTCGCTCGGATGGGTGAGAGGTGCAGACCCCCTTCCAAATGGCGATGTACTCATATCCGGTACAAGCAAGATAATCGAGGTCACGCCAGAAAAGAAGGTGGTCTGGAGCTATTCATCAGGGATTGATAATGCATACGCATCGATTCGCCTTCCGAACGGCGACACGGTGATCTCGAACAATTACGCCTTAGACATACTCACGGTTTCCCCCACTGGAGCACTAGTGGGTTCAATAGGATTTCCGGTGGGCTTCTTCATCCCGTCCTTCATAGCCTTACCGTTTCTCCTTCTCCCGCTCGTTTGGGTGGCAGGCTCACCAAAATCCACTGGGGGCTTCCATGATCGCATCTCGCGCCGGTTCATGATGTACTTGATTTGCGTGGTTTGCATCATGATTTTGGTCACCGTGTTCTTTCAATGGATCTCGACCTTCATGGAATGGATCCCGGGCTGGCCTACCTCGTGGAAATAGGTTTCAATGCCTTGAAAATCTTGGCATCTCTGTCACATTGCAATTTTTTTTAAAATAGTGTTTGGCGCCCGCAGCGCCTCGACATCGCCCGGGCGCAGCGGAACGCGTTGGCCTTCCGCGGAAGGAACGCGTTGGCCTTACGCGGAAGGAACGCGTTGGCCTTACGCGGAAGGCGTAAGCCGCTCCCGATATCCGTGAATACAACGGGCGTCCCGAGCCCCGCCTTCGCGCAATGGCGCGCCTTGGTCGCCACCTGCCGGTCCAAGTCCCCCTTCGCCTTCTGCTCGTGCGACGACACGCGGCAATACACGGCCGTGCCCGTGCAAACGACTTCCTCACCCTGCGGTGGCGTGCTCGATCCATGGCATTCGATGTTCGCAAAGGCTATCCGCCGGTGACCGCCCGCCGTTCTTGTGCACGTGATGCTTCCGGCTGCATCCCAGCGGAGGATGGTGCGCGTGCACACGCCTAACATGGAAGCGGCAATCCCTATTCTCACGCAAGTAGTCATGATAGCTAATATCAGTCAATAGGTACGTCAAAATGGGTTTGGTACCTTGGTCATGTCCAACTTTGTCTAGGTTAAAAGGAACTGTTTAACAACCCTAGATATCACTAGATGATCGACATGTTTGAGATTATCGAATAAAGATTGCCACGCAAGGGCATCGATCGTTGCTATTTCTATTCTAAGTCCTTGTTTATGATCTTTAAGCAAGCGCAACTTGCAATTTAAAGGCAGAGATTCTCAACGCGGCAGCATTGAGCAGCCTGCGGGGCTGTTTCTCGTTTTCGTTCATCATGGTGTGTTCGCGTCGGTTGTTTAAGAATCCAACGGGATTTTCCTGCCACCAGGGCATTGAAAAGAGACGAGTTCCCCGATACCCACCTTTTTGTAGGAATTATTTCCTCGGAGCATCAAACTCAGCGGCAACCCTCAAGCTCGGTTCTATAATCCTCATCGCTTGTTTCTTGCCTTACTCCAGGTTCTTTTAATTTTCAACAGGTGCCTAGTGTTCCTCATCAATTTGTTGAATCATCGTCATTTCCGCCAGGCATGGTCTTTCTTTTTTTAAGACGGTTTTCACCGTGGATATTCTGCATCCAACCTGTATAGAAACGAGAGGTGAAGTTCCTCACTGGGTTGTACAACGACTTGAACCCCAGCGTAAGCTCCTCGGGGGCACTCGTCTCGATTAAAAATAGGCGATCTTGCTCCTATATACCTGATTTATTTTCTCGAGCAGGTCTGCCCTTGAGTGCGAACTTGACTCGACAAGCACTTGTAGCTTGTCTTCAATGGCTTTCATATAGGCTTCAATCTCATCCACGGAAAGCTTGGTTGTCTTGGCCAAGGATTCAAGTTTTTTTGAACCCCGCGCATCCACCCTGGACCACGTCTCTTCTTCTGGAATATATTGGCAAAGTGACTTGATTGCGATGTTCGATGCGTGATCAAGAAATACAGGTTCCGCGATCTCGACAATCTTCCGTTGCCCGTTCTCCATTTTTTTCATTAGTATAATGAAGTCTGCATCCATCAAGCATGATTTCTCGATATTAAAATGAAACACCAACCTGTTTAGAAAGGAAATCACGTCATTGGCATGCACCGTTTGCAAACCCTTCAGGCCTGAGGAAAGGCAATGGAACAATGCCATTCCCTCTTCTTTTGTAAGGATCTCCCCTAAAATTAAAACGTCAGGAGATCGTTGCAAAACGTCCTTGATCAAGTCAGCTTTCAAACTCGCCGATTCGACAAGGTACTTTAGCTGGTGATATTTTTCTCGATCCTGATCTATAGTTTCGATAACATCCTCGACATATATTTTCCGAAAATGGGCAGGGATTATCATGTCTATTGCATTTAGAAGCGTTGTTTTTCCGGCGTCCGTGCGCCCAATTATCGTGATATTAAAGCGTAGGTGCATGCAAAATATCAGAAACGCTGCGATTTCGGCATTGAACGTGTTCTCCTTGACTAAGTCTATGATATCATATATCTTCTTATTGAGTCGTCTTATATCAAGTGAAAACCCTAGAGGATTCAGCGGTTTCGTGTCAACACAAAATCTGGCGTAGAAAAAAGGATTCTTAATAACGCATTTTAAACTGGGATACATTTCGTTGAGGTTCTTGTTCGTCTCGAGTCTCATCCTGCTAGAAATGGATTGCATCTCCTCTTCTGTTAGATATATCTTTGTAATGCATTTTTTGAAACGTGCATGGTGAATATAGATAAAATCCCACGGCCCATCAAGAAATATCTCTTCGATGTAATCATCAAGAAGCAATGGAAACAATTTTTCAAATCCTAGCAGGGAAAAACACAATAAAAGGCAAATGACATCCTGCACGTTAGACTCCCTTATATTGAGTCTCGATTCTATATTCTTGTGGAAAATGGAGATCAATTTTGAAAGGAGGAGTGAAAAGGTCCTATTTTTTTCTTCAATCAGCTGTTCGTTTGCTTCTTCGTCGAACTTGTGGCGGAGATACTGGAAAAACTCGTTCGAAAATGGAAGGGTTCGTTGGACATGGTAAAGGTACTCGAAGGATGTTCCATCGCTAAAAATATCAACCTGAAAGATGGAAGCGTTATCAACCGGATATGATTCCTCCAAGCACATGTCTTGAAATGGTTCAATATCGCCTGTTTTCTTGGTGCGATCGTCAAATTCGAGCAGGCCTGCTATCGAATTCTGCTCGGACCGTGGTAACGTGCTTATTGGATCGCAATTATTTGAAAGATCGGCTTGGAATAAGTCCAAACTTTCTATTTCTTCCAAAACTTTTCTTATTTTTGATTGATTTAGGCCCAAGCACTTTGAGCATTCCAGATTTGTTTCGCAAAAAACCTTGAGTTTCTTTAAAAAGGCGTGGTAACCCAAGAGATCGATGATAATTCCTTGTGTTGCCAATATTCTCCTGATTTCGATTGGATTTTCCAATTTCGTTAATTTACATTCCTTGTAACCAACAGAACATGTTTCTTTAAAAGCATCTGTCAATTTAATATTGAATTCACGAAAGGATGCTGATTTTTCTAATAATTGCGCCAATTTACCTATCCCCGGCTTGGATAACCGCACGCCATCCCCTGTAACTATCCCGGCAAGGCTATCCTTTCCTTCACGTTTGATGATCCCCACGATGCAATTAATAAATGCGAGATTTGAAAAATTCTTTGATTTCCCGCATCTCCGGCATTCATTGCAGCGAAGCTTGGCAATCATGCTTTTGCTATCAACTCGGTCGGAGATTTTCTCGTATCTGCTTGCCTCAGCGGGCAAATTGCCGGAAACAGGTGATTCTTGCCTGTTATCAATCATGTGGCTCATCACGCTTCGTACTCTGTTTTTTTTCCTTTAACCTCCGTTCATCCAACACAGGTTTCACGACCGCGCAAAAGTGGTCCCTGATCGAATATTCTGCGATTCCAGTTGCATCTGATAGCAGCTTTTGCGTGAGAACGCGTTTCGTTTTCAATTCTTTTGCGACCAAAAAATCAGCACCATAAATCGATGCTCCTGAAAGAATGAATGGATTCCTGCAGATCTTTACCTGCTTTGGGATTGCCTCAAGCAGTTCTTTTGCAAATTTTATCAACCCGTCAAGGTAGGGTTTCATTTCCATCGATCCGGCCTTGATATCAAACCTGTCCTTGAAGGCTTGATCATAATGCAATTTGTTGACCAGCCTTTCGAGGTAATCCTTTCCATCGTGCGTGATCTTTTTAATGCCAATAAATTGCTTGAATTTTAGCATGTCTCGAATTATCATTTTACAATTTACGCGGTGTCCGTTGTCCAAGAACGCGTTACAAAGCTCCTGGATGGTGATAGGCGCAACCGGTGTTCGTTCCTTGGCTGCCAAAAGGAGACACGTCGCGATTAGCGAGACGTGATTAGGGATCTTCTGGTTATTCGTTTTTACTTTTTTCATAACCTTGTTGTACATGTAAAGGGCACGTTTTCTAACATCAGGCAAAATCTCTATCGTTGATGAAACTGCCTTCAATATCTTGATGACTCTATATTCGGTTTCATTGTTTTCAAGCCTGGATCGAAAATCGCGCGTGAATTTCAATCGATAAAATAACTTTTGCCGTTCTGGAGACAGGGGTGCATTTTTGCTGTCGAAAAAAACCCCCGAGGTGTAATAATCGATATAACTTCCAAGTTGAGAGACATTGTCTATTTGCTTGCCGAGCGCGACGAATTGCTTGGCAGATTTAGATTCATAATTTTCCTTTGGCCCAATGAAAAAATTGTCTTGTGTATAGAGCTCTTCTACGACCATCCCGCAATCCGCACAGGTGTAACCATTATTAGTAAGTATCACCATGCCGTTGCAATTAGTGCACTTATACAATTCATCCTCTATTAGAATGGGGTTTTCTATCATGAAATTACCTAATAGCATTCTAACAGGATTAACTCGCTCGAAGTGAATAAGATATCCAGAACATTGAACCCCTTCAAAGAAACTTCTTGTATCTTCAAGTATAACCAATGTTCCCGCTAAAAGAGAGAGTTCGTCGGAATAGCGAATCGTGGTGTTTTTATCCCCTTCTTCAATACCGAGCTGTTTATGGCGGCAACAACCTTGGAAAAATCGATCTTCATCGTTCTCGGGCTTGCCATCTTTACCGTGGTGGGCGTTCCCTTGATCAACCTAATGCAAGAATCTATTGCCACTACAGGCGCCACCACTCGATTTGACACGTTAGTTAACACAATGGAATCCGGGATTCGAATAGTCGAGGGAAATCAATCTATAAATTATAGTGCACAGGTCGTGCTCCCCGAGAATATCAGCATCCACGTGGCTCCCAACGCGTGGTCGTTGGATGTTGTTTATAACTCCAGCGGTGTGAGTCTCGAAAAAACGATTTTTTCTTACAAATTTCCCTTCGACGTGAATTATAGTGGAGATACAGGCACCATGTTTCTAATAATCGAGGTACAAGCATCAATCATGCTTATTATTTTCACACCTGCTTCATAAGCGAGAAAACGGCACTTTTAATTTAGATGAATTAGTTTTATATTAGATGCGATTATATTTGCTACACAGGCGCAATACCAAATAGTATTATCGCGCACTAAATTCCATTCCAACGGTGAATCAATAACATGTTTTCTCCACCCGGTTTAGGCTATGATCGAGGCATTACAACTTTCAGTCCAGATGGCCGCCTTTTTCAGGTTGAGTACGCAATTGAAGCGGTCCGACGAGGAACGACGGCCCTTGGCATGATCTGCGAAGATGGTATCGTGTTGACCGTTGAGAAGAGGGTTCTTCCCCTTCAAGAAGCTGCACACATTCAAAAAATCTTCAAGATCAACAAACAAATCGCGGCCTGCATAAGCGGGTTGACCGCCGACGCCCGAGTTCTCGTTGATCAAGCAAGAATCAAGTCAGAGGTCCACTATCTTAGTTACGATGAATTGATCTCTGTCGAAGATGTCACAAGGGAAATCTGTGACTTAAAGCAGCTGTACACTCAAAATGCGGGAGTCCGCCCTTTTGGTGTAAGTCTGTTGATTGGTGGGATCGATCCAAACGGCGAATGCAGGTTATATATCACTGATCCAAGTGGTGCCTACTGGGCATATCTCGCAAATGCAATAGGTTCTTATGAACAAGAGGTTCGCGATTTCTTGGAGAAAAATTACACGCCTTCGATCACGATCGAAGAAGCCAAGGTAACATCCATCAAGACGTTGCTCACGGTCATCGAAGGGGATATCGAAAACGAACGAATCGATATGGTGCAAATCTCCAAGGAAAAAGGCGAGATCGAATTCATCCCAGAAAAAGAGATAACTGATTTGCTTTCAAGCGATGAAATGCAAGAATTTCGATCCCAAATCAAGAAAAAGCCCAGTGAATGAACCATCTTTTTTTTTTGCTTCAGATTATTTTTTCTCTCAGAAGCATTTTTGTAGCCATCCAGTCGTGCTTCTCTTGCCCACTCCTGTTAGCCTCGCGGATTTTATGAGGAGGGCAGAAAAGATTAAGATAAGAAACATACCAAATGCAATAGAAGTCGATCTTCTTACTATAGATGTGGGTGGCTCGCGTGCAGAGATTCTCGCTCATAAACAAACCCTCGTCAAGAAAGCTCCAATCAATGCTCCTTTTCGCACTATTCTTGGTCGAGACGGGGGCGGCCCTTGCTGAAAATACTCGCTCATCGAATTCGATCACCGTCCCTGCAAATTCGGCTCAAAATTTTATTGATCCCTCCCTTTTGGAAGCCGCGATCGAACATAAGTCGACGGGGCAAGATCCCGTTATCATCATGTTCAGCTCCGCGTCTTTCAAGGAAGATTCACAAGCATTCCTTCAACGATACCAGGGACATGGCTTTGAACTTGAATATACTTTCCAGATCATCCCTGCTATCTCCGGCATTTTGGACGAGTTGAATTTCACTGGCATTTCAAGCCTTGGCTACTCCGTGCAGGTCTACAACAATACCGTCTACCAATTATCACTTCCCAATTTGAATCAGACTGCATCCGCGGCTTCTTCCGATGAAATTCAAAACTCTGCGACCAATTGGTGGGACCAAGCAATTGGTTTGGTCCGAAATGGTGCCGCTTCTCCCGAGGTGGCAGGCTTGAATGGCTCATCTATCAAGGTTGGCATCATCGACACCGGGATTGGGTACAAGAGCTCGACGGGTGGAATAGATTATCATGTCGATCTTGCTGGAAAGGTAGCAAGCAGCGTCAATTTTGCTTCCGGCATGGCGAGTACCGATGTTTACGATGAATTCGGGCATGGCACCCACGTCGCGGGCATCATCGCGGGTTCAGGATTGGCATCAAACGGTGAATACGCTGGCATCGCGCCCGGGGTTCAACTCTACGACATCAAGGTCCTCAACGATTCAGGCAGCGGTTTTGAAGGCGATATCATTGCCGGAATCGCTTATGCCGTTACGAACCATCTCAACATCATCAGCCTGAGCTTGGGTGGCGGGCTTGCAGATCCGACGGATCCTGAAAGCCAAGCCCTCTTGAACGCGACCAGGCAAGGGGTGTTAGCCGTCGTGGCGGCAGGGAATTCTGGTCCAAGTTACTTCACTGCGAGCTCGCCCGGTGGCGCTCCCGGCATCATCACGGTAGGATCCGTCGGGCCCAGCCTGACCGTCTCTGACTTCAGCAGCCGCGGTCCCAATCTGGGCAGGCTCTTCGAGCCGTCGGTCGTGGCTCCAGGTGAAGGGATCATCTCGACGCTCGGATACAATTCCTATCTCGAACGCCTGTTGAATTATTTTGGGGAGGTCATCGTGACAAACAAGACCTTGGGCGAAGAGAACGGGTACATCCCCTTGGACGGGACGAGCATGGCCACGCCGATGGTCACTGGCTGTGCTGCGTTGATCTTACAAAAATTCAAGAGTTATTCCCTATCGCCGGAGACCGTGATTGCCAGCCTCATGGAAACGGCAACGCCAATCGGGTCGTCCCCGTCACCCTGTGACGAAGGAATGGGATTGGTCAACGTCTCCGCTGCCGTGGATTTCATTTCCTCGATGGTTAATTCATCCACCCACAGCATCAATCCTTTTGCAAAGATCTTCCCCAAACAATTACTCTATGCCCCCTACGACACGGTGCTTTTCCCCGGAGATTCCCAGGATGTGTTGATGGAGATTTTATACAACGGTTCGAGAACCTTCACCTTCTCTCGAAACATGACCGTTCTTCCGGCAGGTCTCCAGATCAGCTTTGCTCAAAACCCGGCTATTTCTATCGGATCTGGCGGGATAATCTTCGTGAACGTTTCGATCTCCTGCAATTTCACGATGGATCCAGGAAAGTACAACATTTTGTACTCCTTGGAGGCCGGCAGTGTCACCTTGGACACGTTCACCGTTAGCCTCGAATTGAGGGATCCCGCGTTGAACGTGCTCATCGACACGTTCCACCCGATGTCCGATGCGCTCAACATCAACTCTCCGGCAAACAACGTTGCAAGCGCGTATTATTCCACGATCCAGAACTTATCTGCTAGTGGAATTCGGGTGTCCTGTTCCATGGATTATTGGTCCCCCGGTTACAATTCCAGCACTCAAACCGATTTCTTCGACGATGCAACCCTTTCGATGTATGACGTCGTTGTTCTTCCAGGTTCGGTGATCGGATATTTTCCATCAGAAATTGCCGCACTCCGCCAGTTCAACGAAAATGGTGGCGATTTGATAATAATGGGCGAGCTTTCTCAAGATTTTTCCATCGCGGCGACAAACTCGCTTCTTGCCGCGCTTGGCACTGGCGCATCATTCACTGACTCCAACTATTTGAATTACAGCGATTATGGCTGGGACTACAACTATAGTCCGATCAGCGTGACAAACATCGCGCAGGGCAATCCATTGCTGTCGCATGTCTCTTCCATCGCTTGGGACGGGGGATGCACGTATCAAGGTAGTAATGCTTCTGTGGTTCCGCTCGTGGCAATGAATGACGGGAGTGGAAATCTCATGGGATTCTTGAATTCAACAGGCCGTCGGGGTTCGATCTTTATCAGTGGAGAAGATTTCCTGAGTGCTGGCAACCCGCAGCTCGTTTCGAATATTTTTGCTTACTTCACACGCACACGCCCCATCCATGTCAATTCTCAAGTATCCCCTGTCCACATCTATACACAAGCAAGGGCTTCAATCTATTTTGAGATCGCAAATACCGCCACCGGCGAGCATTACACTTCCTCCAGCGCTTCGGTCAATTGCACGCTCTATAATGGCACCACTCCGGTGCAAACCATCGGCCTCGCGCAGAGTGATGGTAACTGGTTTGGAAACGGGTCCGTTCCCGTGGCAGCCATCTCGCCGTCAAGCAGCCCCTATCTCCTTGAAGTGAACTACTCCATCGGCGTCGATTCTTACACGGCTAACTTCTATATTTGCAAGTACTTGCCAGCCTCTCCCGCGGTGGACTCGACTATCCTTACACAAGATGTTTTCCGAGATCAAACCCTATCAATTCACTTCAATGCCACGGTGGGAAACCTAACCTTTACCATTTCGGGTTTTAGGGATAGCATTTTCTCGCAAACGCCAGCCTTCCAATACACGGGGACGATTTACGGTGGGGCAAGTTTCTCTTTACCACTTCAATTTGAAATGCCTTCGGGATACTACGTCGTGACGTTCCAAAACAACGCGGTAAATCAAAATCCGTTTGCAATGAACCGGTCCGTTTTCTTTGTCGATGACTATGGCCCAACGATCAACGAGAGTGCATCGTCCTTCCAGGGCACGAAGTTCACCTCGATCGATCTCGGAGGCGGCAGCGTGGCGGTCCAACAGGCCCAGACAAACACCCCTCTTAGCGTCGTCGTGAGCGGAAGTGATCCCGAGATGGCTCTCTCTAATATGACGGCATTCGCGATCTTCTACCCAACGTACATCATCGGGAGTTCGGTTGGCTTGATCACCTATGAAAATCCCTTCATTTCCCAGCTGAATTATAGTGCCTCATCAGGAGCATTTTCAGGAAAGATTACCATTCCTAACGGCGCGACGTTTCTGGTGAACGGCCAAGAAGTCAAGAAGACCTTTACAAGCTCAGGAAATTATTCCGGTGCCATCGTCGTGGTTCTCCGGGATAGCGATGGGAATTACGATTATTTCATCGTGCTCCTGCAAATAACCACGCCCCCGCCAACACTGCTAATAATCGGAATAGTGGTGATTGCGGCTGCTGCTTTGGCGTCCCTCTTGATCGCGATCACCCTGATCCGGCGGAGAACGGGCGGTCGCAGGCCCAGACCACGGCCGTTTGAAGGCACGTACCAGGCTCCCGTGGGCTTGCCTGCTTCCATGAACGAACGGGTACGAGATACGGGGTTAAAGTTTTGCCCGTTCTGCGGAAAGCCCTTAAGCTTCCCCTCCCGGTTTTGTCCCAAGTGCGGAAAACAAATTTATTTCGGGGCCTAAAAAAGATTACTCCTTTTCCCCTTTCTTGGGAATGTAGTAATATTCCCCGATTTTTTTCTGGTATACATCCAGCTGGCTGCCATTCTTGTTCACGCGCGGGCGATAGGTCTGGACATCCCGGCGGAACGTGATGTTCATGATTTTCAAGAACGTGTTCATCCCGGTTCGCAGGTCCATGGGAACGCTGGCATGCCCGCGAATCCCTGGCTCGCCATCGAATACCATGATCGAATCCGAGATGAAATCCTGCGTGATGATATCGTGCTCCACCACGAACGCAACCTTTTTGCGGACCTCGATTACCTTTTTCAACAGCTTGGCCATCATGAGCCGCTGCTCCGCATCGAGGAATGCAGAAGGCTCGTCCAGGAGATAGATGTCCGCTTCCTTGAATAGGCAATTCGCGATGGCGTAACGCTGGAGCTCGCCACCACTTAGCTCAATTAGCTTGCGGTTTTCAAGCTGGTCCAATTTCAAAAGATTCTTGATACGCGCCAACCCGGTTGATTCAAGGGAGGATTTTCTCTGGGCTTGAAGCAGTAACATTCCGACCTCGACGTCGTTCTCCTCCTCCACGGTCAGATATTGTGGCTTGTAGGAAACCTTCAACGATGTTTTTGGTCCGGTACCCTCGTCCGGCTTTTCTATGCCTGCGATCAACTTGATGAAGGTCGTCTTTCCGATTCCATTCGGCCCGACGATGCCGACGATCTCCCCTTCTTTTACCGCCCCGCCTTCCACGTCGAGCTCGAAATCCCCGAGCGTCTTCCGCATGCGGTTGAAGTCGAACAGGATCTTCAACGATTCCTCGCTGTCTTCCTTCGGAGGTTTGTCGTGGAAACGGATCGGTTCGTCCCGGAACCGCACGTTCTCGTCCTTGATGAAGCCGTTTAGATAGATGTTGATACCTTCCCTAACCCCTTGCGGGTGCGACACAATACCAAAAGCGCTCGGTTTTCCATAAAACAAGCAGATCTTGTCGCTTAAATAATCAAGAATGGCCAAATCATGTTCCACGACGATGATGTATTTTTCCTCGACTTTCAACTCCCGGATGACATTTGCCATCCTGAGGCGTTCTTCGACATCGAGATACGAGGTGGGCTCGTCGAACAAATAGACGTCACAATCTTTTAACAAGCAAGCTGCAATGGCAACCCGCTGCAATTCCCCTCCTGATAGCACGTCGAGCGTTCGATCCCTGATTGGCGAGAGTCGAAGTTGCTCGAGGATTGCCTCGAGCATCTGGCGCTGGTCGACCTTGGAAAGCAGCTCATCAACGGTACCCTTTGCAACTTTCGGTAAATCCGTGATGGTTTGTGGCTTGTATGCAATGGTAATGTTTTTTTCCACCATTTTCTGGAAAAAGTTCTGGAGCACATTTCCACGATACCTTGTAATGATCTCCTGCCACGAGACATCCTCGCCGAACCTTCCAAGATTCGGCTTGAGTTGGCCGGCGAAAATCTTGAGCACCGTCGATTTTCCAGTTCCGTTTTCTCCGATAAGGCCAAGCACCTCTCCCGGAATTGGCGACGGCAATCGATACAGGGCAAATTCATTTTGACCAAAACGGTGGGAAATCTCGGATTCGATCCCTTCGGGCAGGTTGATGATATCAATTGCACCGAAAGGACATTTCTTCGTGCAGATCCCGCAACCCGTGCAGAGACTCTCCGAAATATAAGCGTATTCAATGAGATCTTCGTTTCTTTTTTCGCACACGATGCAATCCTGGCCCGTCCTGTTGATCGGGCAGAAAGACATGCATGGTTTTTTGTCCAGCGGGCTGCATTTCGGCGACCGGCAATAACGCTTGTGGACAATCGCGATTCTCATTGTGGGCTTTTATATTGAAGGCGAATATTAAATAGTTTCGAGAAACAGAAGCGATGGATTCCAATCACCTGACATTGGTCGCCATAGCAAATGCGAGACTCGTAGCGTCGAGAAACAGCAGCGGTGGATACTAATCTCCATACAACGGTTGGCATGATGAGTGCAGAGCGTGCTATACGTTCACGCCTTGACCTGCATGATACAGGTGTATCGTAGCTGCAGTGGTGCCCAATCTATCTTTATGGACGTCCTAATTATCTAAAGTTAGTAAATTTTTGGAGGAAACGTACTCCCCTGTTTCCCTTCCAAGTCGTGATCGTATTGCCATCACTGAAGATAATCAGAAAATTGCCTTTTTTTCCCGCGTTCGCGCGAATTTACAAGGTCATCGGCAAGAACGTGGAGTTCCCTAGAAAATTGTGGGCCGAGTCCATTTTTACAGCATGGTCGTATGCGGTCACGGTCCTGTTGTTGGTGAAAGTGATTCTCGATAGCAATATGGGCATAATATCCACCATTGAAGTGATCGCATCGGGAATTTTGTGCGGTTCCCTGGTCAGCTTCGTAATATCAGAGAGGATAAAGCGCCGGTACTTGCTGATCGCGTTGCTCACCATTGGAGATGCACTAGGCTTCTTAATTTTCCTTTCGATACCTGTTGGATCGTCGGGATTAATCGATATTTTCTTGATCTTCTTGATCATTGCCATGAGCACCATAATCCTTATCGATTTTCTTGTTATTTTATTTCAGACGACAGGTATCCTGGAACGGGGTCGCGTCATATCGGGCATTTTCATTTCCGGTGTTTTTGCCGTTCCATTATACGCATTAATCGGAAGCAGTTTTTTTCAATATTTTCTTGTTTTCTTCTTGATATTGTATGTCGGCGTCGTGCTCTCCAAACATATGCATAACGAGTTGTACCTGTCGCCGAAAGCCACCCTTAAGGGATTTTTCACGATGAAATTGATCAAATATTGGACCATTTTGTGCGGAATTGGCTTCATCGAGGGCCTTTTTATTAATTCTACCGCCGTACTTGGCTTGGTTAACGAGCTTCCTCCAGGTTTTTTGTTTCTCGTTTTTCCCGTATTGCTCGTGGTGTCTTTTTTTGTGGCGGGGATCGTGTTTGATATTTACGGTCGCAGGCGGTCGATCTCGTTGATTGTTTTCTTGCTGGGTACTTACGTACTTTTATCGTACTTCTCGTCCTCTGGCATGCTGGTTGCAGTGGGCCTGTATTTTGCTGTCCTTGTCTTGATTATCGTCGCAATCCTGACGATCATCGGCGATACATCAATCTACCCTGCTCGTGCGATGCCAGTTACATTGCTCCTCGTGGCAACGAGCTTAGGCATCGGGATTTACCTGCGGATAGTTTTTGAATCCCTCGGATCTCCAGACATACCCCTATACCTTGGAAATTTCGGCCTGATCCTCGTTTCCATGGTCCTTATTAATACAGCGGATACCCTCTCGGCTCAGGAAAAGGCTTGGGATAAAAGTCTAATTGCAATCTACGTGATGCACACTTCGGGAATGCTGCTCTACCACAAGGACTTCCGCGATGTCGAGATCAAGGTACCCCATGAAGAGACAGGGGATGATGGGCAACACGATCTTATCTCATCGGGGTTGGTGGGAATTACCCAAATGCTGCAAGAAATTCTCAAGGGCAAGCAAATCGCCCGCGCAATCGATCATTACTCGAAAAAGATCCTTCTTGAAGCGGGGAAAAACATCATCGTGGCGTTGATCGTGCACATTGACCTCCGGGTCCTTCGGGACAAGTTAAAGAGGTTCATTCAAGAGTTCGAGATCGAATTTTTCGACGAACTAGATGACCCGAAGGGCGTTGACATGCAGAGATTCGATAAAACTGCGGATCTCATTAAAAAATATTTCGACGTCAAGTATCTTATGGGGTTAAGTGACATAGCATGAAAAGCACGAAAAACATTTTACGGAGCCGGCTCCAGGAAGACATGGACGCCGACGCGATGAAGTTCGTCTCATCCCTCGAAGATGACCTTAACATCATCGATGAGGACATTCTTGGCACCATGGCTCATGATTACATGTTATATACACAAGGCATCCTCGATGCAGGTGAAATTACCGCCATTCTCAAAGCGTTATCCGATCTCCGTGATCTGGCGTCATCACATCAATTTCAACTGAATTCCGCCTACGAAGACATCCATCCGCTAATCGAATCCCTGGTTACTGAAAAAACTGGCCCGGAGATCGGCGGAAAAATCCATTCCGGTCGTTCGAGAAACGATCAAGTCGCCGTTGATATCCGGCTAAAATTGCGGGGGTTCTTGCTCGATCTTCGCGGTTCCGTTCTATCCTTGATCCGGTCCCTCGTGCAGAAAGCCGAGGCCTGCAAAGACCTGCCCTTTCCCCTGTACACGCACCTCCAGCCCGCCCAAGTAGGAACCTTGGGGCACGTTTTTTTGGCCTGGACCTACGAACTCGTGAGGCAATCGAATCGATTGCGTGAATGCTTCACCCGGACCAATCTATCCCCGCTCGGCGCGTGCGCCGTGGGGGGCACCTCGTTCCCGATCGACCGACGATTAACTGCAGAATTATTGGGTTTTTCGGGAATTATCACGAACAGCTTAGATGCCGTTTCGTCCCGGGACGTGTTGGTCGAAAACGCGAGCGTTATCGCAAATATTTTCCTGTCCATGAGCCGAATTGCAGAGGACCTCGTCATTTTTTCATCCTTCGAGTACAAGTTCATCGAACTTCCGGACCGGTTTTGCTCGGTGTCGAGCGTGTTGCCACAGAAGAAGAATGCCGATACCTTGGAGCTGATCCGTGGAAATGCAGCCCAAGCTGTAGGCATGCTCATGACCGAAGCCTGCTTGGAAAAAGGAGCGCCATCCGGGTATAACAGCGACTTTCAAGAGTGCAAGATGCCCCTGTTCAGGACCTATCCAAAGGCGATCTTGGCAGCAAGGTTGCTGGCCAAGATTATTGAAGAGATGGAGCCCAACCGGCAGCGGATCCAGGAGAGCCTCGCCAAGTCAGATCTCATCGCGCTGGATCTCGCCGAGTATATCGCCATGCATCACGCGATCCCGTTCAGGTCGTGCCACGAGTTGCTCGCGAAGATTGTCAGGTATGTTCACGAGAACGGCTTGAATTTCGCCGATGAATGGCCTCCCGAGCATGTCCGCGCGGTCAGCGATCTCGCGATCGCAATCACAGGTACCGATGCCCCGATCGATGATGGATTTTTTTCGATCGCACACAGAATGGACAGTTTTAACGCCCGCGGAAGCGAGGGCTCTCCTTCATTCGATAATTTTACCAAGATGAAATCTGAGTTGGATGCGTCAATTGGCGGGCTGCAGGGGGCCTTGAACGAGGACATGGAAACCGTTAATCGAAAGACCGGGGAATTTCAGGCCAAGATTGATGAACTACTCTCGAACTCCTGAAACTTCCTTAATTTTAGCATGTCTTGCATTTTTTCTTTCAAAGTAACGAGATGCTTTCTCATTTTCCGCGGAATTCGCAAATGTTCTCGCGGTGTCTTTTTTCCGCAAAATCAACCATTTTTCAAGATACCTTGGATATTGATGCTGAGAAAAATGAAAAGGAGATGATGCAGTGGACGGGATTCGAACCCGCGCGTCCCTTCGGAACTGGAGCCTCAGTCCAGCGCCTTGGACCTAGCTTGGCTACCACTGCGTGCCTTTTTTGTTCGTCGAAAGACACGACATTCATCAAGAATCAAGGAGAAATTAAAAATTTGGTGTTGCGCGGAGGATCCTGCTGATGGTTTCGGGTCGCGCTCGATCCGTGAATATGAACGGGGCCACAACGGGGGCATGGTTTGGTCATCTAAGGCACAGGAGGATAGTCTTTTATTTTGTCTGTCATTGATCCGCACATCAATCCCTTGGCACTATAGCTTAGTCGTTAGAGCATCTGATTCGTAATCAGAGGGTCGGGGGTTCAATCCCCCCTAGTGCCTCCATTTCTTTTTTCCTTCGTCGTTCGAGATGTTTGACCGTCTCGGCTCGGGTGTTTTCGTTTTTTTGGGGGATCTTGTTTAATTTCATTGAATCCTTCATAATCATCTGCACGGTTCCGGGGATACATCGTGAAGATCAGCGAGCTTGGAGAACGGAAACTAATCACCCGGTTGAACTCCTTGGTAGAAATTGAAACTGATGATCATCTCGCGAAATATGACGATGCGTTTTACTTCGAATCTTCAACGCTTGGAGATCTCGTCATACATGCCGATATGTTGGTCGCTAAGACCGATGTTCCAAAACAAATGGAGTTCTTTCAGGTTGGTGTTAAATCCGTTATCATGAACTTGAGCGATCTCGTCGTCAAGGGAATCGAACCCAAGGGGATGATCGTCGTGCTTGGCCTTTCGTCGACGATGGATGTTCAAGATTTTGATGATTTACTCGGCGGTATTGGTAAAACTGCTGCCCGCTACAACGTGAAATACATCGGCGGTGACATAAACGAAGCCGATGATCTCGTGGTAAGCATCACCGTGTTTGGATTTCACCGGGAAGGCCGCATCGTGCCTCGAAAGGGCATCCAACCTGGACAGATCGTGGCAACCACGGGACAGTTCGGGTTCAACGCGGTGGGCTTGAAGCTTCTCCTCCACGATGCGAGCCAAGATAAACTCGATCGGTACCAGTCGTGTTGCGATGCAGTGATACGACCAACGCTGAATTATGAAGCAATGCTTGATGTCGCTCACCAAGATGGCGTGGTTGCAAGCATCGATTCATCTGACGGGTTGTCGGCGTCCCTCGTGGATCTAATGGATATGAACGAATGCGGGTTTCTGATCGACTCCCTTCCTGTGGATCCTTTGGTGGAACAATTTTCCCAAGAATTCGAGACCGATTTAACCGATCTCCTGTTTTTCGGCGGCGAGGAATATCATGCCATTTTCGTCATCGATGATCAAGCATGGCCTGAGATTCACGCTTATGCCATGGATCATGGCCATTACCTCGAAAGAATCGGTATCACGATCCCTGAAAAAGAGATCATCTACGAGGACGCATCCCGTGGCATCACCCAGCATATCACGCGTCGCGGGTTCGAGCACTTCGGGCAAGTATCATATTAATGCAACAAGTAACTCATGTTCTCGTTCGTTAAAGCATGAAAAAAAAGGATAGTTGATGTTTTCAACTCGTGCCGAGGTAAGGCTTATCTAATCGTGGAATTGGTGCTCAAGATGTGTTGATGCTTGGCTGCCTGCTGGGATAGCCGAATCGGGATGAAAAAGCCAGCAAAGATGAGCAACCATCCAACCAGGTCGATCACCTCGTTCAGCGGAAGCAATCCCCACTCTCCTCCACCGATGGTTGCAAACGTGGGCTGCAACAGGGATGAAATTGCGTAGACGATCGTTCCTATTGCAATTAGTTTCGCGTTTAGCTTGTTCGTGAGCCGTTTCTGGTGTTGGATGAAAAGGAACGTGCCGATCATGGCGATGATGACGGGCGTGAGCATGATCGAATTCGACAGGGTAAACGCGTCGTAAGTTTGATCTGTAACGAGAAGGAGTGCCCAAGCGGCGCCATAGCCAGCCAAGATCGCGAGTTGAAGCCGCGTTCGAGACTTGAACCATATGATCATTATGACGATGAGCATCTCGGCGATGTTGATCGCAATGATCAAGTACCTGGCCCTGAGCCACGAGAAAAAAATCACGCTTTCGACGCTCCTGCCAAATGTCCCGGCGATGTACAAGTCGACCATCTTTCCCACGGCGAGCGTGAAGAAGACAATTGCCATTAAAAACGGAAAGTCGGACAGATATCTTTTTCCGCCACGCGCCCAGCTGGTGAGGAGCACGGCTCCACTCGCCATGCTCACGATTATTCTTGCGATATACGTGATGAGAAGCCATAGGTCCATGTCAATCTGTCCCCGTAATTGGGTTCCCTATCACATGAAATCCAAGTATATATACTCCACCAATGATCGACACGCCATGTAACCGTTTTAAACCAGCCCAGTGCTTGCCGGGGCATCGCTCGCATCTTCTGCGAACTGCACGAGGGCATCATCGGCCGGTTTCAGGTTGCGGCTGTGCGCGAGCAATCTGGCCACGGCCCAATCCTGTTGCGCGAGGCGCACGAGGTCCCGTTTCATCCGCGATAATTCCTTGTTTCTCTCCTTGAACTCCGCGATCGAGAGCTGGCGGATGCCGTCCCACGCGATCTGCTTCGCAATGCTGTACTCGTGGACTTTCGCGACGAAGGAGGAGAGCCTTTGAATCGACTCCGGATCGATTTTTTGGATCGTTTGGAGAGAAAATCGCCGATTCATGGCCCGTTCAAGTCGATGCTGGGCTTCCTGGCGGATCGGGCCCGTGGAACCCGTTCCTTGCCGCGTATTTTCAGCAAAAGGCACGTTCACGACTTGAAAACCGTGAGCCACGGGTCTTTGAGTCTTGAGGATGAAGGGATATTGGTACGTGGCGGTTCTCACGACGCAGGTGTGCTCTGGTAAGACTTCAAGCACCTTAGATTGAGCTTCGGAGAGATGGAGCAATCCCTGCATCTTTTCGACATCCTCCTTGAACTTGGTTTGAAAGCAGGCGATCAGGCCGCAGTTTGCTATGACGTCTCCCGAGATGTCTGGTCGAGTGGAAATCGCAACCAATGCCTCACCCGTGCCGCGCAAGAGCATGGCCATATCCTCGAAATAGCTGGAATGAGATATTTGCGAGCTAACGGGTTGCCGGTAGAAATACTGTGCGTCATCGACGACAGTCACGTGTTTTACAATTATGGATGGTCCGTTGACGATGTTCTGGTCCCAGATATACTTAAACAGGACATTCGCGAAGAAGAACACGTCCTCCTTGGATCCTCCGAGCTTGATGATGTTTCCCGCGTTGATCAGCGCTCGTTTCCCGAGGACGTCCTCGATCGTTTTCTGCGTCGTTGCCGGGGCGTCGAAGACCTTTTTCAGGGGGCCGGTGCTGATGCGCCTGATGCGGTTTTCGATGCCTATCCACGTTTGCTCGATGTACGGGATCTTGCTCTTGTTGGCCGCGATGTAGGATTGCGCCCTCGTGAAAAACGTCGTGAAATTCCGGTCCGCGGGGTCAGGCTCGGAACAGGTTTCTGCAATCACTTCGATCGCCATCTTCTCCATCTGCGGCGAAAAATCTTTGCTCATGGAAAAATCATAGCTGCTCTTGAGGATGTCAAACACGCGCTCGGCATGCACCCTTGGATCCCCGTTGGTTTTGAACAGGTTCAGGGAAAAATCAGTTCCTGGTTGGTAGATCTCCAAGTCTTGGATGATCGTTTTCAAGAACGTGTATTCGCCCTTCACCTCTAGCAGAAGAAAGGGAATGTCGTACTTGGCCTGGTAAAACCCTTGTAAGAAGTGCTGGACGAACGTCGATTTTCCAGAGCCCGTTGTCCCAGTGACGAAGACGTGGCGCTTGATATCCTCCATGCCGATGGTGAACCGAGGACCCGGCTTCCCCTTTACCAGCACGTTGCCGATGTAAATCTCGCCCCCGCGGCAGGCGGATTCGGGTGGTTCGTCCATATTGAGAAGGAATTCCCTTCCCTGCCCCCTCATGATTTTCGTGGGGAAGTGAAAGAACCTGAAAAGGGCCTGGGTCGGAACCTTTACAACATGATGGGAGATCTGGTTCGAGGACAGCATGCTTCTCAATTGCCTTTCTCCCTTCGTTGAAAAGAATTGGCATTCCCAAAACGCCAAGAATATCCCGTGGGCCTTGTCCGTGTCGGAATCCAGTTCCGCTTCATTTTTACTGAGAATAACCGCACCGACTGAAATGAAGATGTTGTAAACGTGGAACTCGATGTCCTCGATTCTTTCCCCATTGCGGGTGGTTCCATTTCCTTCTATGGACCGAGATCTCTGGATACTTTCACGGTGCGGCCCATATTGAAAGACGTGTCCTCCCTCGCAATTGATAAAGATTCGGGAATTGATGTTGGATGAGATAAAGGAGTTGAGAATCTGATCGAGAACGATCGATGTTCGATAGTTTTCGAATGAACGTGCTTGGTGATAATTTGGGGGCAAAACCTGCAACGGCCGCAAGAAATTCTTGCCATCCGTGAAATATTCCTTCCATTTTCTGTTTTTTTTTCCTGCCACGCGGTTCAAGTTGTCGGGATGGTCTATTCTTCTTGGAAAGAGCAATTCTTTGCTGACGGCGTCAAATTCTTCGTCGGAGAGATATTCCAGAATGTAGCCAAGATCTGACGCGAGCATCGTCTGCAGGATTTCTGCAGAGGAATTAATGGCTGAATAGGCACCGGAGTGTATCCAACGCAATGTTCGTTTCTTGATTATGATGTAGAACTCGACGTTCCCGTTCATTATCTGAAAGTTCATGGAGACGAGCGCCCCGAGCTCCCCAACAATCCTGTTCCACTTGTACTTGAAAAACTCGATAAAACGGTCGTAGAAGCCCTTGATCTCAATCCGATTTCCATCGAGATCCTTCGAAACGGCGTCGATTTCTTGCTTAATCGCGTTGAGACGTGCGATCGCCAAGAACTCCATTGCTATCCCTCGACGGAAGGCAAGAACTTTTCCCGATTTTCCCACGCAAGCAGAATAATCCATCTGGATGTCGTTCACTATTTCAAGAATTAAAATTCTAACAATCGAGACGATTGTCACCCACAATAACAAAGTGGTGATACCGATTGGGTCGCTGGTCGATGCAAAGACTATCAAATTTGTAAAAAAGATTCCTGCGGCTTCCAGGTGATAATATCGCATCGGAATGATCTCGAAGTTCTTGAGAATTAGATAGATCACCAGTTCATATGCAATAATCAAGCAAATCGTCCATATCGGTATGGAGAGCATAGGTACGCCCGTTATGATTGCCACGAATCGAGACTCGCTGGCAGCATCACTGCCAATCGCGATAAAGCCGAATACAAAGACCCAAGGTTGCACCTTGTTGTATATCCACGATAAAAGGTTGAAGAAGGAGAACCGCATCCCAGATCTTTTAAAGAAGAGCATCAGGCAGGTGAAAAACAAATGATATACGAGTATTGTGTACAAAAGGCCGTAGAATAACAAGTTTAGCACGATATCTTCAATATTTCCAAGTCCAAGCACGTTCGGGACAGGGACTGAAACCAGAATGCTCATGCTGTTCGTGCCTCGATTCAAATTCGGGGCGCACATATTCGGAGATCATGGCGCCCCTCCCCTATCCGATAAATGCATAAAAGGATCTACATTGGATGCCTTTCTCACACTTGCTTATCGTGCCACGCCCCCGGCTCAAAACAATTCCTGCAGCCAAGATGAAAGCGGGGAAAAAAAGCGGGCATAGGGGGACTTGAACCCCCGGCAGGTGGGTGCCTTCCCGGTTCACCAGCACGGTGAAGGGGTTAAAAGCCCACTACTCTACCTGGTTACTCTCGGTGGAATGAACTCTACCGACCTGAGCTATATGCCCATGGGAGGGTCCCGAACTACAACGGGAATGAGAATCAAGAAGATTCAGCCCCATTAAAATCTCTAGCACGGGCCTTTGTTTTTGCGAAAAGGAAGAAATAATAGAAAAAGGCCGAGTTCACGCCTTTTCATCGAGCCGGAGTCTCGGTGCGAGTCCCAGCGCCATCATTTCCTGAACAAGCAGCTTGAACGCGTAGGAGCACTCGACCTTGGAGATGGTCGTCTTGTCACCGCAGACGTTGCAGTAATACTTGTCCTGCTTCTTGTCGTAGTTGGCGAGCAGGCCGCACTCCTCGCATACGGTGATCACGGTCTTGTCGCTCTCGTCCAACAACCGTTCCTTGAGCAACAACGAAGCCCCGTGACCAACCAAGCAATCCCGCTCCATTTCTCCGAACCTGAGGCCGCCTTCCCGTGCCCTGCCTTCCGTGGGCTGGCGCGTGAGGATCTGGACAGGCCCGCGTGCCCGGGCGTGCATCTTGTCCGCGACCAGGTGGTGAAGCTTCTGGTAGTAGACGCATCCGACGAAGATACCGACCTCGTATTTTTCGCCAGTGATGCCGTTGTACATGGTCTCGCGACCGTTGTACTCGTAGCCAAGGCTGAGCAAGAAGTTCTGGATGTCTTCGGGTTTCTTCAACGAGAACGCGGTCGAGTCAACCTTTTTGCCCGTGACTGCGGCGATCTTGCCCGCGAGGGTCTCAAACATCTGCCCCAAGGTCATTCGGGACGGGATGGCGTGCGGATTCATCAGGAGGTCTGGCACGATGCCGTCCTCCGTGAAGGGCATGTCTTCCTGGGGGATTATCAACCCGATCACGCCCTTCTGGCCGTGGCGGGAAGCAAACTTGTCTCCGAGCTCGGGAATGCGCTGGTCGCGAACCTTGATCTTGACCAATCGATTGCCATCTTTCGTTTCGGTGAGAATGACCGTGTCGACAATGCCCTGCTCGCCGTGGCGCATCGTGACGGAAGTTTCACGCCGGTTCATCGTCGGCATGTCAAATTCCTTGTATTCCTCGATGAACCGTGGTGGAGATGTCCGCCCGATGAGCACTTCGCCGCCTTCGACGGGTTTCTCGGGCTCGATCAAGCCATCTCCGGAAAGATGCCGGTAGCACTCCTGCGGCTTGTAGCCACGAACGGTCTGGTCGGGAATCTCGAACTTGTCTTCCTGTCCACCCGGGTACCTGCGTTCCTCGGAATCGTAGGTCCGGAAGAAGGAGCTTCTCGCTAGCCCCCGCTCGATCGAAGCCTTATTGATGATGAGTGCGTCCTCGATGTTATACCCTGCGTAGGACAGCACCGCAACGACGAAATTCTGGCCGGCCGGCCGCCTCTCGAAGCCGATGATGTCCATGGGTTTGGTCCCGACGATCGGGACCTGCGGGTAGTGGAGCGTGTGGCCACGGGTGTCCAATCGAAGGTGAAAATTCGAGGAGAACACGCCGAGGGCCTGCTTGGCCATCCCTGCCTCGTACGTGTTGCGAGGCGATTGATTGTGCTCGGGGAACGGGATTAGCGAAGCCGTGATGCCCAAGATCGCGGCGGGCGTGATCTCGCAATGGGTGTGGGTTGGTCCAACTAATTCGGGATAGATGGATACGAACGTGTTTTCCTCTTCCTCGGCATCGAGGTATTCGAGGACTGCCTTCTTTCCCTTTTTCCGTTCTTGCTCGTTTGGAATGATCAGGTCGGACCACGTCCATTCTTTGGCCTTGATCTTCTTGATGTGCGTGTTATCCAGCAGGACCTTGCCATCCTCGACGATCAAGAGCGGGCGCCTCGATCTGCCTGCATCGCAGTTGATCTGGACCTCGTTCGCGTACTTCCTGAACCCAATGTTGACTTCCGAGGAGATGTTTCCTTTCCTCCGTTCATCTCGTACCTTGCCCACGAATCCCAAGGGATCGCGATGGATGCCGATGAGCCGGCCGTTCAGGAACACGTTCGTGCCCTTCAGCTTTTCATCACGTACCTTTTGGATGGGGACCAGCTCGAAGTCGAGAAGCTGCAATTCGAGCTTCTTTTCATCGGAACCGATCGAAACATAGGCAATCAGTCCGAAATTCTTCACCAAGCCACAGTTGGGCCCCTCTGGCGTTTCTGCAGGGCAGATCTTGCCCCATTGCGTCGGGTGCAAGTCTCGGGCCTCAAAGTGGGGCTGGCTCCTGCTGAGCGGCGATACGATGCGGCGCAGGTGCGACAGAGACGAAATGTAGTTGTTTCGGTCCAGCAACTGGCTCACGCCTGCCTTGCCACCCACCCAATTTCCTGTCGCGAGCGCGTGGCGGATACGTTCCGTGATCACATCGGCCCGCACGGCGGTCTTAATGCTCGGCCTGCGGCCGCGAACCGCCGTTCGTTCCAGCTGGTACTTGATGTCCCGGCAGAGGTTGTTAAAGGCAACGCGGAACAGGCTAGCGAACAGGTCGCCCGCCATCTTCAACCGCTTGTTGGCATAGTGGTCCTTATCATCGGGCTTGCGCAGGTTGAGTGCGAGCTCGAGGATCTTTTGGGCCATCTGGCCGAGATAATATGCTTTCTTAATCCTGTCGTCGAGCTGATCGCCGATGTGGGGAAGCAAATACTTGTCAAGCACCTGTTCCGCCCGCTGGATGCGGAACTTCCGGGTTTGGCCAACTGCAACACGTTTCCCGATGTAGTCTAGCGCATTTTCCTGCGATTTCTGAGGATCTTTCGTGATATTGAGTGACGCAGCCACCTCGACCACCGGCAGCATGGCACGGATGACTTCCTCGTTATCGGACACCGCGTTGATGATTTCCTTGTCCGTGGTCAACCCGAGGGCGCGCATGAGCACGGCGAAGGGAATCTTTCCCGGCACGGACGGGAACGAGACCCGCAGCGTGCCATCCTTCCGCCGTTCGATCGTGACCGGCGCCCGGAACCCCTTCGTGGTGGAAAATACCTTCGCGGTATGTGTCGAGCTGCTGCTCGAACTCGCCTCGTCGATGAGGATCGTGTTCGGCGCGAGGTCTTCTTGGGTCACCAGCACGCGTTCCGTGCCGTTGATGATGAAATAGCCACCTACATCGAGCGGGTCCTCGCCGATGGAGATAAGCCCCTGGTCGTTCATCGTCGACATGGGGCATTTGTTGCTCTTGAGCATGATGGGAAGTTTCCCGATGAAAATTTCTTCTGGCTCCTCTTCTTGGGGCGATTGGGTTCGCTCATCAATGTTGATCGCGATCATTTCGAGCTTGATGTCTGCCGCGTAGGTGAGGTCACGAACACGGGCTTGATACGGCGTGATTTCTTTCAGCGCCCCGTCCGCTTCCCTGATTTGCGGCTTGTCTATCTTGATCTTGCCGAACTTGATCTGGAATCCCGGGATTTCGGGGAGGACCTCGCCGATCTCGTCGACGATTTCTTGGAGCTGGTGCTCGATGAAATCGTTGTACGAGTCGAGGTGCTGCCGGACCAAGCCTTTTTCCTCGAAGAAAGCCTTTAATAAATCCCAAACTTCGTCGTTTTCAAACAACTCACAATCACCGTGTATAATCAGAGCATTTTAACTACAAACCGAAAGAATTCCGATTTTTCCACCGCTGTCTCGCTTTTTCGTTCAATTCTCACGACATCCTTTTCCCGTGCTCCCAACATCTGGATCACCGGATCTTCGATGGAAATTCTGGGGAGTTGCACGAGCTTGATCTTGTATTTCGCCAGAAGCTCGTCGACTTCCTCCTTGCTCATGATAATGTGCTTTGGCACGAGTTCGTGCTTCAGTATGTCAATTTTCTTGAACTTCTTCTTTACTTTCTTGGCCATGTTGTTTTTCGCCACGAATTCACTTATATCGTCGATATAGTTGAAGATCTCTTCAAGTGGTAAAACCAGTTACCTTTTATTTTGCGCAAAAATGGCTGTAAGGCTATAGAATTAACATGCTATATTTAAAACATCTCAGAAGTTTTTAGTCGGAAGGTATCAGTGGACCAGCACCTGCCGCCACCTCCCGTATCCTTCCCGGATCGTCAGCATTGATCATGACGACCTGCCACGAATAGAGTTTATCCAGGTATTTCTCCGTGGAATTGGCTCCCAAGATCACCTTTTTCCCGTGTTGATTGCATACCTGTATGAATTCGTCTGTTACCAATGGCCAGTCGACGTTCACGTAATCACCGGGGTATGGTCTGACAATGCGATCGTATGCCCATTTCCCCCCGACGCGGGAAAATGGGCCTCGTGCCCCCGCTAGTCCGATACACAAACCAAAATGATAGCTGGGCTCGATCTCGTGGCATCTCGATATGTGCCTCCCCTTGAAGCTCTGGATGATGGCACTCTCCCCGAACTGATGCCCCCGGATCATTTCCATCACGGTTTGTTCTAGGCCGTCGGCTTTCAGCTCGACCAGCAACCGGATTTTCCCCGTGGTGAGCTCGATCAGGTCCTCGAACGAGGGAATGGTCTGGCCATCGGGAAACCGGCATTGTTGCAACTCTTGGAGCGAAAGTTGCGACACCCGCTTGGGTACGTGTAGAAGACGATTCAGCGACTCGTCATGAAACACGACGGGGACATTATCCCGCGTTCGTTTCAGGTCGAACTCGATGAAATTGAGGTGCTCGTCGATCGCCCGCGTGAAGGCCGCGATTGTATTTTCGATTTCTTTTACCTTGTACCCCCGATGCCCGGACAGGAGGATTTCCTGGCGAGTATCTTCGGGAACGATGCGTCACCCGCCGAAGATGGGAACCGAGAGATGGATCTCGTCGCCGTCCGAGAGCTCCGTGTCTCGATCGTTTAAAGTCTTAATATTCGCACCGTTGACGAGAACCATAATGTTATCGTTGAGGTGCTCCTTGTCTTCGGTCTTCAGGTAATCTGGAAGGGCATTGATGTAATCCAGCTCGAACTGATCGATGATGTCCCCCACGATGTTGCCTTCGTATTGAATCTGCTTGAGCTTCAACTCGAGCCGAAAGATGTTCAAGAGATTCACGTTGACGCTTGCGCACACGAGTCCGATCTACCTGTTTTGAAATATACAATCTTCGCTATGTCTTCCAAGGCGAGCGACGCATTTAATTAGCCTTCCGCGTTTTTCTATCCAAGACGATTTACACTTACCAAATCGCCGAAATTGTTCCATAATAACTCGATATGGCGTGCCACGGTTGCCTGATCGGGGAAAACAACCAATTGATGCGTGAAAAAAGCATGTCCTACATTTCCAAAATATTTTTGAAGAAAATGTTCCCTGCTGACTGTTGCAGGGTCGAGGGCGACTACGTCACGGTTACCGTCACCAACGTGATTTCTAACATCGACATCCAGAAGCTGCCCGAGGACGGGCTCAACAATCACTTCGAGATCCTCGACGAGAGTGACAATGTCTTGGCGGGCAAGGGGAACGAAGACGCGTGGGAAAAGCTCAAGGTCGAGTTTAACGGGACCGTCTACGACAAGGACAACTACAAAGACGTCGTCGGGATCATCGTCGAGAAGGGGCAGAAGTACACTGTTTGGCTGCCGAACCCCGGCTGGAGCGCCGGCGAGACCCACAAGCTCACCGTTAAGATCTATCAAGACCGCCCCATCGAGTTCTTCGTCAACGTGACGCTCACATGAGCGGGCTTATCCTCTTTTTTAATACGTGTCGTAATCCGGGACGTCCTCGTGCTCGTAAAAGTATTCATAATCGATCCGGACTTGGTCGAGCTTGGACACGTCAGAGCAGATGCCACTCTTGCCGGCATAGTGGATGAAATAGGCCTCCCGGTGGATTGGACCGTAGCAGATGCGCATCAAGCCCATGAAGTTGAACCGGTAATCGATGTTCAGGATGTCAAAGCCTGCCTTCCGGAGGTACCAATTCGTGTTCGTCTGCTCGTATTCCCCGTCGTAAAAGCCATATTTCTTGTACAATCTAAAGGCGGGCCTGTGTTGTTTGGACACGACAAACGCGCCCGAGTTCATGAAGCCTTCCGTCCACCCGACATCGCCGAGTGCTTCCTGGACCTTCCGGATCAGCGACCGCCGGTGCTCCTGCTCAGAGCAGAAATCCTCGAACACGCCGCCGACCGCGTCTTCCGGCACGACTTCGAAGATATCGGGCGCTTCCGGCGTCACGAGTATATCGGTATCGAGGAACAACACGCGATCGTGGTCGGCAAGCGTGTCATAGACCTGGTACTTCTCAAAAAGGATCGGATTGAATTGTTTCGGCCCCCGAAACTTGATCTTGGCCGTGTCGTAGACGATGAAGTCCGCGCCGACCTTCTCGGCATATTGTGCCATGGCAGGATGAGTGTAGGTGGCGAATTCGTTTGCCGTGTCCCCGATACATAGGGTGACGACGGCTCGGTCGCGGGTCATGGGCGTCTTCGGCTTCCTTAGATCTTGATTATAAGTAGTTTTAGTTGGACTGGGTACATAAAGCAAGATGTGGTAATGAGACGTGGTTCCTGCTTTCACGAACCGAATAGCAGGTGCATTCATTGAGCGATGAAACTCGCGGCCGCCGGAAGGAAAAAGCCGGAAAAACTTCCCAGGACCGTGGCGAGCAGAATCTGAGTACGGTAGATTCCGCTGAAACCGTGGTACCGCGAGAGTCTCCCGCGGCAATCCGGTCGCGAATCGATGTTCTCGCGGGCCGAATAACCCCGCCATTTGCTGATCTACAAATATGGTATGAACTCAAGGACCTTTCTGAACGCTGGATCGAGGCCCGCCGAGCTAATCCTTCGGGGCAAGAAGATGCTGGTGGAAACGTGGATCCTGTCGAAGAGGGTATGCGATTGTTCATCTCCGGAACCACTGCCTATGAAAACGGGGAATTTTCTGAGGCCGAACAGGATTTAACGAGATGTGTCGAGGGTCTTCCCTCGCACGTGCTTGCCCTCCTCACGCTCGGGAACTTATATTTTCTCCTCGATGAGCACGATAAAGCGGATGGTTCATTCTCGAAAGCCGCGGGGTTCTGCACCGGCGCCGCGCTGTCGGAAATCCTGACCAACGCGGGAATGAATTCCGTGAAGGCCTGGGATATTCCCGCCGCAGAGACCTATTTTCAAGACGCCATAAAGGAAAACCCGGCAAACGGTTATGCGATAAATGACTTGGGTATGCTGCGGGACCAGCAAGAAGATCTCGACGGGGCCGAAACCTTGTTCCTTGAAGCCATTCAATTGATGCCCGACGACGAGGAAGTATGGTACAACCTCGGAACGGTGCTAGGCAAAAAGGGGGACAAGGCGGGGCGGTTGTTCTGCTTTCTCAGGGCCGAGGAGCGCGGTTTCTCCGAGCTAGATGACATGATCAGGGATCTCGTCGACCAGGGCATCGAGCCCATTGATCCACGCCCCTAAAGAAAGATGTAGTTTCTAGCAACATTCCTCGTGGCCCGGTCTTTCAAGATGTGGAGGAATCGTATTCTTTCGAATGTTTCACCGCTGAGCCGCCAAGGCGGGATGGTGATGATGATCTTGTCGTGTTCCGCAGCGATTTCTTCAAGCCGCCGGGTCGGTGGGTCCTTGGAGACGAACGGGATGAATTTCTCCTCGGAAAACTGAATGGCAGCGAGCAACAGGATCTCGGGCTTCTTGAACTCGCGGGCCTCGAGCACAAAATACCGCCAGATATCCGGCACGTGCTTGGGAGGGAAGATCGATACAAGCCCCCCGAGCTGGATACGGGCGATTCCGGGCCCGATGAGATTTTGCTCGGGATACGTGGCATAGAAGGCCATATCGGATTCTTGGGCGTGCTCCGCCCACCACGTGATCTTGTTCTGGAACCTGTCCTGCTCGTCTGGATCGAAGATGATCACGACGCTACCTGCTTTGCCAGTAACAGGGATGATCTCCTTGACGAACAGCTTGCCAAGGATCTTCTTTCGCATGGTTTCCCTGAATTCGATGCCGTCAAGCAGCGAGCTCCGGAATTCGTGGACCCGGACCATCTTTTCCTCGAGGATTGAGAGTGTTTTCTGCCGAAGGAGATTGAAATAATCTTCTTCTACTTTATCTTCGGGTGGATACGAGCACAAGCTCAAATTATTCCATTGATCACGCCATTGGCCTGGAAATTGTTCCTTCGGCCGCCTTTTGATGGGAAGAGTAATCCACGATTTCTTGCGCCGCGAGAGCCGGTTCCTGAGGAAGATGTTGTTCGGCCCGACGATGTTGCTATCTTTATCGTGGAACACTGCAGGATATTTCCGTTCCTCGTCGATGAATGGGTACATGCGCGCGAAATCGAGCAAGATGCTCGCGTACTCGTCGTTGACGAAGCTCTTTGCCGCGATGGCGACCTGATCGAGGGTCGGGAAGAGCTTTTCCCTAAGGATCGCCCAGTTCCGGATGTATTGCATGAACGCCTTTAGCTTGTCCAGCGAGACAGGTTCCCTGAAGTAATAATCCTGGTAGACCGTGTTCGTGACATGGACGAGGAGGAGTAGGGCATCGCGTCGCGTGAAGACAGGTTTTCGCGAGATGGCCTCGAATTCCATGGCAGTGGTCCGCTCGAGCATCTGGAGCCACCGGTCCTCGCCGTGGCGTACGACCACGGGTGGGGCACCCACCCCACCCTCCTGTTGTAGGGCCCGGTCCTCCTCCAGCCGTTCGGCCAGGGTCTTTTCCCCGAGCTTGAAGAACTCGAACTTGTTCCTTGAGATCTCGGCTACCATCTCCGGCTCGTTTGCGGGGCCCGGCGGGAAGCGCCTCGACAGTTCGAACATGTACTCCATGTAAGGTATCTCGTCGATGATCAAGTCGGATGAGATCGGGTCGACGTTGAAGATGGACCTGCCTTCGTGCTCGTTGGGGTCGACGACGTCGGCGCGCTTCCCGGCCTCCACGAATTCCCTGATCCGCTCGTAATGGGCGAACCCGACGACTGCCAGCACCCTCGACCCGTCCGCGAGCAAGTCTTGGAGCCTCGACGACATGCACACCTCGCGGTCGTAGTCGATGCTCGACGGGTCGCTCTTGGGCAGGTGCGCGGAGACCAGCTCGTTAAACTCGTCCTGCCCGGGAAAGAGGTCGATGCATTCGTCATCTGGCAACGCGTACTCCTTTGGCTCGTACCCCTCCGTGTTCAGGTCGATGAACTTGATTTGCTTCTCTCGTTCCGTGGCGAGCCGGATGGCCTCGATCATGGGATCCCCGGGATGGACAGGCACGAACGTGAGGCTCGGGTTGAGCACGACCGAGTACCCCGGCAGTGAAGGTTCTCCCTCTTGGTCGCCAGTGTCTCGATCTGCGGCTCCCTCCGGCGGTTCGACGATCGTCGCCCGCGGGCCATTCTCCTTGTCCACGTAGCCCACGATGGAGAGCACGGGTAGCCGCTTCACCGCGGTGACCACGAGCTCTTCAAGGTCGTCCGGGAGCTCGACCGCGACGATGTCCGGATCAAATTCAAAAAACTTGGCCCGAAGGCTTCTCGCGAAGTTTACGCGCGCGTGGTACACCGGCACCAAGCACAGATTCGAGCCACGGGCCTGCATCATCGTTCCCCGGGATGATCTTAGCCATCATCTGCAAAGAAGTGCTTTTTATCATCACTATCGTCGAAAAATTCATCCAGATCCCCTTCATCATCCGGCCCTTCACCCGGTTCGTGTTTACTTTCTTCTTCCCCGTCATCGTCGAGCAGGAAAAATCTCGAGCCAAGGTCGAGGAATGACTTGGCCGTCCGTGGCTTTTTCTTTGGGGTCCCGTCGATGTAGGCCAGCGCCTCGTCGTCGATCACCTGCTTCGTTGCCAGCCTGAAATATGCCTGCATCTTGGATGTTGCAAGGGGTTGTTTCTCGCTCGCCGAGAGCTTGAGCATATAACGAGTGATGTTAATGCCGTCTCGCACCGAGTAGCTTTCCTCGTTTTTATGCGCCTTTTGCAGGAACTCGACCACGTATTCGACGATTTCCTTGGGTGCAAAGGGTACGTTATACTTCAGGACGGCTATTTCATCATCCCTCCCAGGGAATTGCACGTGGATCTTGGGCTGGAGCCGGGACCCGATGTACTCCGGGATGTCGAAGACCGACGTGTCCTGGTTCATGGTCACGACGATGCGGAACTCGGGGCTGGCTTGGATCTTGATGCCGGCGATGATGGATTCGACATAGCGCCGGGCATCGAGCAACGGGGCGAGGGATGCCCACGATTTCTCGGGCATCCTGTTCCCCTCGTCCAAGATACAAACCGCGCCCTTGATGGCCGCCGTGACCAGCGGGCTCGCGTGGTACTTGATCTCTTGGCGGGAACCAAGCACGGGCGTGATGATGAGGTCCTCGGGGCGGGTGTCGGCCGTGCACTGGAAGATATACACGTCTCGGTTCATCTTTTTTGCAGCCGTGTATGCCAAGGTGGTTTTTCCGACACCAGGAAGACCGAGAATTCTTGGCGCGAGCGGGATGTCGGACTCGTCGATGACGGCCCACGACGCGAGCAATTGCTCCATAGCCTCTTCTTGGCCGATCCATTCAATGGCCATCTCCGTCGGCTGGCTGAGAAACACCTCGACTCCATCGATAACGATTGAATCCACGGTCTTCTTCGTCTCTGCTTCTTGATTAACCTGTGTTTAAGATGCTCTGGCGCCCTCAAAAACATTGAGATGGTGGTCCATCAATGATGGCCCCATGGGAAGTACAAGACCAAAGTTCAAAATGGCCGGCGCACGTCCGGAACGTGGATAGAACCCGTCTGAATGCACGGTCTCGTAGTCTAGTGGTCATGATGCCGGCCTTACACGCTGGAGGTCGAGGGTTCGAACCCCTCCGAGACCATTTTTACCAGTTCACGGTTCTCACGAATTAAACAAGAGGTACGTCTTTGATGTCATGGAAAAACGTGTTTTTCGTCCTGCACGGTCCCGAGTCCGCACGTGTCATCTCGGAATTCACCCGGATCGTTATTTCAGGTTACGATATGGACAACTTCGTCCTGACCCGGGTGCAGGGCGGTGCGACGAACGGCATCGAGCAGGCAAGCAAGGAGTGCTACAAGGCGCAGAAAAATTTCATCGTGTTGAGGGATCTCGATGATTTAAAGGAACTGATCCAGTTCGATGCCCTTTACCTGTTCCCTCCCCCGGCGTACGCGTCCATTGAGCTAGACATTCCCGTGATCGCCCAGGATATTGCCGACGGCAAGAAAATCGCTTTCGTGTTCGGCGGAGGAAAGGTTTCCGGCCTCACGCGCAAGGAGTTCGGTGCGGGCGAGACCGTCAAGGTGCTGGCCAAGGACATCGGCCCCTTGGGCACCGTCGCCGTGCTCATCAATGAACTCTCAAAAATAGTACCGATATGATCATTTCACGCAAGATTATTTCCGTGATCGTCAGGCAAATATCGCTAAAATTATCACAACACGAATTGCAAACATCTCTTTTTCTATATTATCATGATAGACTTGATAATGCCGTGTTCGTTGCAGGAATTCAGTGGTAACGCATGCAACACAAAATCATAGGAACGGCTTCCGAGCCGAAAATGCAGGCTTTATGGCGTGAGACCCGCGGAAGCGGATGGGCGTTTCACGTGTGCCCTGACTGCGGCGGGAAAGTAGGTGGTGGGAGCTGGGACGTCGAGAATGGCCGCTGTTTTGTATGCCAACAAAAGTTGGACGACACGACAGAGGTAGCGTCGGAAGGCGCCAGCGTCGTATAGAAGGTTAAATAGCAAGAATCACCACTCTTTTTCTTTTCCATCCATCAGTTCCGATAACTGAAGGATATCTTATTCCAAAAGTTTTTTGATGCTCTCCGGGACGAAGACACCCATCTGGACATGGGATAATCTTGGACCGATCATTGATACTATGCCGGCACCGTTGGTCCGTCGATCGCAGGTGAGCACAGCGTCCAGGAACCCGGTCTCCTGCACTGTCACGTGGTCGTGGCCCTTGGATGATGCCGCGAGCAACTTTTCGAGGCGATCGCCCGTTTCTCCATGGCAGAAGACCCGCTCCAGCCCGTCATCGACCCACGCCTTGAAATCGGTGACCGCCTCGTCGGCAAGCTCGACCGATATCTTGGTTCCCTCCTCGATGCCGGTGACGACTACCGGGAACCCGAAGTTCGAGCAGAACCCGAAAAATTTCAGGATCGACCGGGCGGGCACTTCATGCCCTTCGACGAGTTGCTCCCGAATGCGATACAGCGGGTAGAGCGCGTTCTTGCCGGTGTCGGCGCCGATGTCGAAGAAGACCCCGAACCCGACGGAGCCGGGCTCGTTGAGGCGTGCCTTGGGGATCCGGTCGCCCGCCTTCATGAGTGAGACGGGTTGCACGATGCCGAATTTCAACTTCAAGAAATTCCGAGCCGCTTCGACGTCGTCGCTTTCACCCTTGATGGAGGCCACGAAGGAATATCCCCGGTCACCCTCGACTTGGTTGATCGATGTCTCGACGCCAAACGAGGCCAAGGTGTTCCTGACCTGTTTCTTGAACAGGCTGGCTTGTGCCAACGCGAGGCGCCTGTTCCTAGTTACGACGATGCGGTCCAAGAACCGTATAGTGATCGACTCCATCCCATATTAAAAATGCACGGCGGTAGAAGATGTTTTTGGACAACGGTTGCCTGTCCTCGCGTGCTCGATTGGCGACGAAATTTCATGCAACCGACGGGGCAACCTTTTTTTTAAATGGATCATTCAAACCCCGTGATCTTGGGTTTTTGCCCGAGACCTACATGAGGTAATTTAGTTGTCTGAAACAAACTTCAAAGAGATTGTTCGTGTTCTCGGCACGAATCTCGATGGCAACCGGCTGCTCACCTTTGGTCTGAACGAGGTCCGCGGCATTGGTACTCGATTTGCCCAAGCGATCGTTCGTGTCGGTGGATTCGACCCCAAGATGAGGACCGGATTTCTCACCGACGCCCAGATCGAGAAGCTGGAAGCCATCGCCAAGGAGCCGTTGAAATACGGCATCCCCGCGTGGATGCTCAATCGCAGGAAGGATTACCGCACCGGCGAGGACCGGCACATCACGTCGAGCGATCTTGCGTATATCAACAAGCTGGACATCGACCGTATGCGCCGCATCAAGTGCTGGAAGGGCATCCGCCACGCGCTGAACCTGAAGGTTCGCGGTCAGAGAACCCGCACCACGGGCAGGTCCGGCCTCATCGTCGGAGTGGCCCGCAAGAAGAAAGGGGCGTGAGCCCACCACTTTTCGCACTGTGATGCGGTCCAAAACAAATGCACTTGAAAAAGGATCGAACAAGGACAAAGTGAAATCTCATGGGAGACCCACGACACTTAAAAAAGCACTACAAGACGCCCATCAAGCTCTGGGACAAGAGCCGTCTCGAGGAAGAGCTCAAGCTCATCGGAGAATACGGGCTGCGCAACAAGAAGGAAATCTACAGGCACAGGACGTTCCTGTCCAAGATTCGGCAGCAGGGTCGTGAGATCCAAGCGGCCCCGCCTGCCTTGCAGGCGGCATCGAGCGCTAAGCTGATCGGACGGGCACTGCGCATTGGCATCCTGAAACCTGGCCAAGACACGATGGACGACGTCCTGAACCTCAACCTCAGGGACATCTGCAACCGCCGGCTGCAAACCTTCGTGTTCAAGCTCGGCCTCGCGTCGACGATTCACCAGGCTCGCCAGATGATCGTGCACAAGCACATCGCCGTCGACGGGCAGGTCATCAACTCGCCCAGCTACATGGTCCTTGCCAATCAAGAAAACTTGATCGGGTACACGGGCAATTCGGCCTTCGCGAGGGCGGATCACCCGATGCGGAAGCAGATCGAACAAGGTGGTTCGCCGGTTCCAATTCGGACTGCCAAGGCATCGGGCTCGGACGCGCCCCGGAAGAAAGCGCCAGTCGAATCCGACGAGGGAGCCGAGAACATAAAGGCTGTCGAAAAAGAAGCGCCAGTTGAATCCGACGAGGACGCCGAGAACATAAAGGCTGTCGAAAAAGAAGCGCCAGTCGAATCCGACGAGGGTGCCGAGGGCATAAAGGCTGTCGGAAAAGAAGCGCCAGTCGAGTCCGACGAGGATGCCGAGGGCATAAAGGCTGTCGAAAAAGAAGCGCCGGTCGAAGCGGCTATCGAAGAGCCCAAGGAAGATGACATCGTCAAGGAACCGGAGGCCGATGAAGAATGAACATGGAAAACGAAGACCTGAAAGAAGAACAGAAGGAGGATCTTACCGAAGCGCCCGTCGAAGCCAAGACCGACAAGCTAGATTTGGAACCCGACGTGGATGATGATCTAGACGACGAGGAGAGTGCCCGGGGTTCGAGGGACGAAAAGCTGGACATTCTCGAGAGCAAGAAGGAGCAGAAATACACGCCCAAGCTCGTCCCGCGGCGGAAGGAGCCTTTCTTCCAAGGCATCGCGCACATCTTCTCGTCTTACAACGACACAATCATCACCATCACGGACCTGACCGGTGCCGAGACCATTGCCCGCCAGTCCGGTGGCATGGTCGTGAAGTCGCAGCGTGACGAGTCCTCGCCCTACGCCGCAATGCAGGCAGCGTTCCGCGCCGCCCGCATCGCGAAGGACAAGGGCGTCAAGGAGATCCACGTGCTCGTACGGGCTCCGGGTGGCTCGCTCGCCAAGACTCCGGGACCCGGCGCCCAATCCGCGGTCCGTGCCCTGTCCCGAAGCGGTCTCCGCATTCTGCGGATCGAGGAAGTCACGCCCGAGCCGCACGATGGCTGCCGCAGGCGCGGTGGCCGGCGCGGCCGGCGTGTCTGAACGCCTAAACGCTTGATGCAAGCACCAGCAAACCTATTTTTTCTTCTCCAATTTCCCGTGCGTTAAAAAAAGATAATCCATTCAGAAAATGAATGAATTGTATTTCTCCGCGTCGCTGTCGAGACCAGCCGTGGTCGCGACTTTCGCGGCCTTGGAGAACATCTCGTTTGCCTCGTTGCGGTTCCCCAAATCTTGATAGATAAAGCCGAGCGTGCACAGGATCTTTGGCATCTCCAGGATTTCCCCGACTTCGGTCAGCATATCCATGCAATTCGAGAACTCGTCGATGGCTTCGGAGTAATGTTTAAGTTCGAAGTGCGCGAACCCGAGCTTGTTGAGCACGTTGGCCTTCAACCTGTCATTATCGGTTCTGTCGAACATTTTTTCTCGTGCTAGTGTAAGGTAGTTCAGGCTGTGCTCGTATTGCTCTCGACCGTTCAGGTAGGTCGCCATGACAAGACAAGCTTCCATGAAGCCGTTCGGGTCGTCGATTTCCTCGAAGATATGCATGGCCTTGAAGGCGGGAATCGTTGGATCGTCCTTGTCCAGCTCGTGCGCGAAATTGAGGTAGGCCATCGCCACGTCGTATGGCTCGTCCAGCGAGGCCACCTTGCGGTCAAATTCGATGAATTCATTCATCACGCAACACGACTGGTGCCTACGCTTCGAGGCGTAATAAACTATCGTGCTAGCCGATATGGACATTCACGAAGATTGCCACCCGCTCGATAGTCTCTAGGAACTTTTCAGGGGGGATGACGAATCCCGCGGCGTAATCATGTCCCCCGCCGCCGAGGTCCTTCGCGAGCTGGCTGATATCGACGTCGTTGGTAGCAATATCTTTCTCCTCTGATTGGTTGATGCCGATCGTGCAGTGGATATCGCCCGTCTTGTCGTCGCCGCGGAACACGAGCAGGAAGGAATAGGAGTGCCCGATGCGCTTCAAGATCTCATCGATGATGTAATATGGCACGGAGATTCCTTGCTTTTTTTCCTTCTCGGAGTTGTCGAAGTCGCTGAAATCGAGGAAGAGCAGAAGGTCCTGGACGAGGAAGGACCGCAACTTGGTCTCGTCGCCAGCAATCTTGCTGCTCTCCCGGTCGATCGCGCTCATGAACGTGTCAAAATCGTCCGAGGCAAACGTATTTTCGAGGTGCTTGATGCCACGGTTCACCTTTCTCCGCTCATTCTTGGCTTTCAGGATCACCTTTCCTTCTTGGACGATCTTGGCGACGTCGTCGGACTTTGCCAGTGTTCTCACGAGTTCTTCGAAGAACGCGTAGTCGTTCCTATCCTCGTGGATGGCGAGGGACAGCGTCTCGAATGCCTCTGGAATGTCCCCGACCGGGCCGCCCGTGTCCCTTGCATCGACGAACTCGAGGAACCGCGGGTCGCACAGGAGCGTCGAGGTACCAACCAGGTCCAAAAAAAATTCATTGGCTAGCATGGCGGCGGACCGCGTGGTGTCCTGCACCACGGCGAGCGTGGCCTCGTTCGGAACGATATCCGTTTCCGATTCGTGGTGGTCGATCCAGATGTCCGCGTTTTCGTTGTAGGGCAGGTCCAGCAGGATGATGAAGCCACCAACGAAATCCTCGCCATCCGGATCCAGGAATCTCGACGCGTTCTTCTGGACGGTCGACGGGCTCTCGAAATACATGTCGACATCCCTTGCGCCTACGCCCTTCGATGCCAAGGCCCGGCAGCAGATGGCCGCGGCGAGGATGCCGTCAGGGTCGTTGTGGGTCACGATGGAAACGCCGCCAACGTCCCGTATCGATTCGAGGATTCGTTCCATAATCTATTCTTCAAACCGGATAGGTAAAAAACGATGGGATAACTAGCGCTATCCCAGACGATAAATAATTTTTTTTTTGCAGGTCCTATCCCATCAAGAGTTCATTCCTTCACGATGTGCCATCAAAGACGCCGAGCACGCGGTTGCGTTCCATCCACGATCTCAACGTTCTAGTGTAGTTATGCGTGAGAATGACTGGAAGTCTAGAAAAATCAAACGAAACTTTCAAACCAACGAATAAAATATCGGTAAATCCTGAGATCCAGCAGAAATGGATGGGTAATAAAACGTTTACGCCAGCGAACCGAGGCGCGATTTCAAGAACTCCTCGATCAAATCAAACACCTCTTCGAGCACCTCGATCGGCGGCAAGAAAACCATGCGAAGGTGGTTTTTGCCATAATCGCCGAATCCGGAGCCGTAGACGGTCATGACGCCCGTTTCATTCAGGAGATCGAGCACGAACTCCTTATCGTCCTTCCACGGGCTGTCTTCCCGCTCGAGCAAGTCCAGCTTCGGGAACAGGTAAAACGCGCCGTCGGGCGAGTTCGCCGTTATGAGCCCGTCAAACTCGGCGATGCGCTTCATGCAATAATCCCGCCGCTCCCAGAGCTTCTCGGTCATGTTCTTCGTGTGGTCACGCGGCTGCTCGAAAACCTTGATCGCCGCGTATTGCGCCGGCACGTTTGCGCACAGGCGGATGCGGGCAAGTGATTCGATGCCCTGCCGGATCTGGTCCAAACGGTGGTTTGGGTCGTGGAAGTACATGTAGCCGAGCCGCCAGCCCGTCGATAGGTGGGCCTTGGAGAAGCCGTTCATGCCGATGATGGGATGGTCGCTCTTCAGGATGGACACGGGGCACTTGTAACTGTCCTGCTTTTCAAAGATGATCTGGTCGTAGATCTCGTCGCTGACGATGGGAACGTCGTATTCACTGGCGATCTTGCCGAGTCCCTGTGTGAATTCCTCGTCGTAGAGCACGCCCGTCGGGTTGTTGGGCGAGCACAGCAGCATCATGGACGTCTTCTCGTTGATCTTGCTCGCCAAGTCATCGAGGCTCGGCTGCCAGTTGTTTTGCTCATCGAGTTTGTACTCGACCGGCACGCCGCCGAAGAACCGGCAGTAGGAGATGTAGGGCGGGTAGACCGGTCCTGGAACCAGGATCTCGTTGCCCGGTTCGATGAGCGCCGCGGTCACGAAATAAATTGCTTCGGAGACGCCGCTTGTCAGGAGGATGTCGTCGGGCTGGAGGTCGAGGCCGTTCCGCCGGTTTTCCTCCTTTGCGATCTCCTCCCGTAGTTCGTAAACCCCGAGGGAATTGCCATACATGTTGTTCCCGGCCCGAGCAGCCTTGTAAAGCTCATCGATGATGTAGTCCGGTGTCCTGAAATCCGACACATCAGGGTTGACTGGGTCACCGATGTTCAGGTAATAGATCTTCTTGCCCTCTTTTGCCAGCTTGTCGCCAATAACCGCGATGTCACGTATTGCGTATTGCATCCCTTGAAGGCGTTCTGCAACGTTGATGGGCTTCACATGTGTCACTTTTCCAAAAAACACGGGGAACGTATTAAAACTCACCCGGCAACCGAATCGTAAAAGGATCAAGTAACGCGAGATTAAGTTAATTCGCGCTGGATGTGTCGTGGATGATTGAATTATGAACTCTGGGATTGCGGCTGATGACAGCCTTGAAGAACTTAGCAAAGACGCTGTAGAGTACCTCACAACCACCCGGACTATGCTAGGTATCTCCGAATCGGTCACGGGAGGGAATATCGCGGCTTGTTTAACCGGAGTCTCGGGCTGCTCGAAGGTCCTGTTCGCATCGCAAGTGATCTATGCCATGCTGGGCAAATCCAGTTTCTTGGACATCCCGATGGCGACCCTCGAGCAGGAAGGGACCGTCTCGGCATTCGTCATCAATCACATGCTCGATACCATGGCAAACAGATTTTTTCTCGCACTAAATCGCGAGCGGGATGCGATTGGCGAGACTCTTCCTTCGCATTTCATATCCTTGGCCACGACCGGCATTGCCGGGGACCCCATAGAGAACAAGCCAACTGGTTTCGTCTTGATTGGCTTGACCTTGTATGCGATACGGGAGACTGAATCGTTTGAGCCAGACATCGTGCACCATGAGCTGCACGAGTTCAACTTCCACGGGACTCGCAACGAAATAACCATGGCAGCGACACGCGAAGCCTTCTCGATGATTATAGATAACGGAAATGCTTTATTAGAGTAACATCGCGTTTTCAAGACACGAGAAACTGAAACGAGGAACGTCGTTCATGTTGAAAATTATCGAGGAAATGGACCTGAAAAGCTTGGATCTTGCTGGAAAGGACGTGTTTTTCCTCTGCGGGATGCCCGGCATCGGTTCCGTCGGCAAGCTCGTCATCGAGACGATGGTCGTCCAGCTCAAGGCCCAACTTGCCGTCACGATCTACTTCGACGACTTCCCGAGCCAGGTAATCGTGGAACCCGGCGGGAAGCTGCTCCTACCAACCGTTCAAATCTTCTTGGCGACTCCTAACGAAACTTCCACGTTCCTGCTCATGACAGGCGATTTCCAGCCCTCCTCGAACATCGGCATCTACGGATTTGTCGATGGCGTTATGAATTATCTCACGAAGGAAAAAGACCTGAAACTGTCCCTGTTGCTGAGCACGGGTGCGTATGTTCCCGATCAAGTCCCATTGGAACCGAAGATCTACGTGTCCGCGACCGATCTTGTCGAGATGGAGAAGCTGGTCGAGATCGATCCCGAAAAGGTCAATCACATGGAAGGTGGCATCATCACGGGTGCGAACGGCATCATCCCCGCGTGGGGGTTGCTAATCGGTATCCCTGGCATTTGCATGCTCGCCGAGACCATCCCGATGGTCAAGAGGGATCCCAAGGCGGCTAGGATCATCCTCGAGACGCTTGCCAAGCGGTTCTCGATCGAGATGGACCTCTCGGACCTCGACGCCATGAGCGACGAGATGGATAAAAATATAGACGACCTGAAGCGCCGTGCGGGGATCATGCCCGAATCGAAGGAAGAGGAAAGCGGGACCAAGGCGCGGCAATCATACATCGGCTAATTTTATGTACGAATAATTTGCATCAAGAATTTTTATGCACAAATAATTTTGCCTGCAGAACTTTACCCGATCTGGGCAATCGGGCAGGAGGTACACGGCTGGCCCGTGTTTGGCCTTCCGCAGGATCTTCGTGCTGGTAAATTGGTCTCTCACGAATTGAGCACTAGAGTACGATTCAGTCCACAAGGAGATCATGCGGCGGGTTGCAACTTGGGTGGTTATATGCCATAGCGCCTGCGGTGAAGGCATTGTGAATATGCAGAACGTGACAGACTTTCATATATTTCTTGGAAAGATTTTCACACTTCGTGATATGGTCTTTGGTGTATTATTCCAATAAGCAGTCCGCGATCCCGATTATATTTCAAATTACTGCAGTAGATACGAGGCGTGAGGAACCGTGACCCCCGTCTATTTTACGTCTATGGGGGTGCTCGATCACGTCAGCGGCATTTTGTTGCACGGTAGTCCATTCAGAAACAGGCATTGCTGCTCTCGGTGCAAACATTCTTGAATATGAAGATCGTGATAGATTTTCCAACCAATTCTTGAAATTGATGATACACATTTTCCAAATATTTCTTGAAAAGTTTCTCAGAAATATTGTTGGAGATGGGTGTTAATTGGGCCGGATGGATTATTCTAATAAGTCATCCGAAATCCAGATGATTGAGATAAATATAATACAACATTGAGTTGGCGGGATTATGAGTTTCTTTAATGTATTTAAGCGGAAAACGTCTGCGAAGGCAGTTTTTCTTGGCCTTGATGGCAGCGGAAAATCTACATTCCTGAGCTTCTTGCAGGAAGGAAAATTTGTCCAGCACACTCCCACGATGGGAAAGCGAAAGGTCGAAATGGATGTAAATGGCACAAGGATTTCGTTATTTGACATGGGTGGTCAAGCAGACTTCCGAAAGCTCTGGTTCGACGAGTTAAAAACGGCGAAATGCGTCGTGTTCGTCATTGACGAAAGTGCTTCTTATCGATTCCAAGAAGCGAGGGAAGAGCTTGATAAAATCCTCCCGATGCTCAGGGACAATAACATCAACCTGCTCGTGGTAGCAAACAAGCATGACGACCCTAATGCGGTTGATCTATCGAAGATTATCGAAAACTTTAACTTGTTTTCCCTTGAAAACGTCGAAATCTTGGAAACCTCGGCAAAGACGGGATATGGCATGGCAAATGCATTCGGGAAGTTTTACTCCTTGCTCACGGGTGAGGAGATCAAGAAAATGACATTTGCCAGGGCAATCTCGTTATTTTCACCAGCGGGTGAACCCATCACGACCAAGATTGACGAGACGAGGTTCGAACAAATAGCGTTGGAAGGGGGGTTTCTTGCTGCAATAACGCAATTTTCGCAATCCAAGTTGGAAGCGTGTGCTCCCGGCGAGATACAATTCATCACCTTCGAGAGCGAGGAGAATGGAACGTTTCTCGTGGCGAGGACCAAAAATTATATTGGTTCCTTGCTCTGGCAAGAAGACATGGGTGTTACCTTGGACAAGTCCAAGGAAGCACTCAAGGATTTAATGTTTCACGTTGAAAACGCGTGCGATCCAGCGGATACTGCGACCGTCGCGTTTAATGTCGAACAATATATCACGAATCTCATGTAATTTATTTTTTTTCAAGAGGGTGAGTAAAAAAATGGCAATCATCGAAAACGTTACCATGTGCAAGCTCGGTGGCTACGAGGGATCAAATCCCGAGATCTGGGGGTCATTTCCGCCCTTGGAACCAACGATTACCGTGGAGGACCAGCAAGAATTCCTGGACAAGAGCCTGCCAACGGGTGCAGAACCCGGGCTTTTTACATCGAACAGGATACGGAACATCTTTATCGTGGCATACACCTTTTCTCGAAAGAGTGCAGAACAAGGAGTACGGGATGATCTGGCCTCCATTTCTGTCATCATCTCGGATAAGAAAGTGAACATCGAACAATTCGAGATTTTGTTCAAGGAAATCATCGCCGCGATTGGATCTGAGATAGCAAACATACCCGAGCAAGTTTTGCTCCAGATGATGGAAAGAATTTACAACGGGGTCAACAGCAAGGGCAAGATCAAGATCGACAAGGTCACGGCTGACCTTTCGTCCATCATTTCAAAGAAAAAGATACACCTCGAGCCGAAAGATCCGGCAGAGTTCAAGGGAGGGTTTTAACCATGGTCGCAATAGATATAGATGACTTCGTTCAATTGTGCATCGGGTTTTTCGTCACCCCGATAATCCTCATCTCGATCACCCGCCGTGCGCTTGCCTACAAGCGGCAAACCGGCACGATCGGATTCCTGCGGAAACTTATCATTGTGACATTCATGGCGGAATTGCTAAGAGACCTAATCAATTTCGGGATCATGATGAATTTGATCCCCAGCGCCTGGATGGTTCCAGGTTCCCAGGTAGGCTTGGGAATCAACACGGTGGCCACTGGCTTGACCGTCACGATCGGGCTCACGTTCACGTTTTACCTGCTCAGCTGGGAACGAGCGTATTACGCGCCCGAATACATCTTCGCAGCAATGGTCGCTTATCTGTTCATCAGCTCAGGGCATAGCGAGGAATACCCATATTTCGTGTACATTGGTGGCGCGCTGGCCCTCGTGCTATTCATCAAGGCAACCATCCATATCAAGGACAACAATGCGATGGGCTTGGCGATGTACTTTCTTATTGGATTCGCGAACATGATCACGACCATTTTGTTTGATCCTGCCACTGCTAGCATGTTGGGAATCATCATCATCACGGGTCGGTATGCGTTCGGGTTGGTCTATGCATTTGGCTTGTTCCGGCCATTCAAGGAGATACCTGCTTCTCCAGAGAAACTGACCATCACCGTTGAGGTGCATTAACATGATGATCGACATCTTGCTCTGGATCGCCCTGAGCTTCGGCGTGTTCCTCACCGGCATTGCATTACTCCCGCTGGTCCGGGAGAATCGAAAAAATTACAATGCCATTAGCTACAACTTCGTCAAGCTGATGGTCGCGCTCGCCGTGTTGCAAGGGGGTGGATTCGCCTTGAAGTACGTGATGGGCAACATCTTTGGGTACTATCCCCCTCTTGGTGTAGACCTCATATCGATATTGGGGTTGCTTGCGATATTGTTGCAGTTTACCCTTTACGCGTTTGGTTTACGCCGACACTATGCGCTGCCATGGGTCTGGTACGTCTTCATACTGAGCGTTCTCCTCTTGGTTGGAAATCCCAAAATTAATGCACCAGTTCTTTCAAGTGCAGCAATAGCAGGTTCCCTCATTGCCCTGTTCTTTTACAAGGCATCCAAGAACCGCAGCGGGCTCATGTTCGGGATAGCGATGTATATTTGTATCAACCTGATCGCATCTTTGCTGAATCAATTCATCGCGAACAATATTTATGAAGAAGAAATCTGCGATCTTATGGGCTTTATCGGTGGAAATCTCGTCATCGCGCTTGCGACGTGGAAAGTGTATGACCGGTACCTGCTTTATGACCGTGCCCGCGAAAACGCCATAAAATCGACTTGGATTTCGAAGATAATGGCCTCTGCAAATAATAGTGATTCAGCTCCTGTGATAGTCACCCCGGTAAAAGTCGCGAGATACATCAGGTGCCCTGAATGTGGTGCGAAGAAAAAATACGAATTTTCCGAAGACGTGGTCGCTGCCCGGAGAAAAGACCCCCGGGGGATCGCGATCGTTCCGGTTCCAGAAGGTATCGTGTGTGAGCATCAAATCCTGGTCTTCGTGAACAGGGATTTTGATCTACTCGGTTACAGGACACTAGAATTATCGGCGTGATTCCCATTATTTCTTTTTTTTAATTTTTCAGTGTTAGTTTCAAGCTAACAACCCAGTGTTGGTGGGCCAACACTCTTCCCGTCCTTTTCGAGTACCGCGTCGAGATGCTCGTTCAGCACGTCCGTTGAAACGCCATTTTGCCTAAAGCACCGGGCGGGCATTCTGCATGAATCGAAGGCGAGGAAGGCGACACCCGCGCCCGGCAGTCGCATCTCGGTTAGCCGTGCGTAGTGATTATTATTTACACGCGCTCCTGCTATTCCTTCTCGATCTTTTCAGGCTTTCAGAACCCGCTAGATATAATGGAAAGAAAATGGTGGATGCCACGCATGATATAAAAAATGAAGAAGTGAATTGAATTAGGAGAGAGAATAGGAAATAAGGAGAGATTGTGCGCGACCGCCGCCGTTGCTGGCAGGGAACGCATCAATATCATGCAATCTTGGCATCCACCGTGTGCAACTTCTATTGCAAGGTTTGAAATCCCCAAACGGGGCTTATACGTTTGGTCTAGCACTTGTTTTTGGAAGGTTTTCGACGGTTTGTTGGAATATTTCCAATCTGAAAAGATGGGAAAAAAAGCACTCTTACCGGGTTACCCGACGATAACGTATACTGAACCCTTCCGGACGAGCACGTTGTCCTCGACGAGCAGTTGCAGGAGCCGGTAGAGCTTGGAACTCTTGTTCTTGGAGATCACGTTCAGGTCGTTCTTGATCTTGAGGTAGTGGAGCTCCTTGACCCCTTCCCTGCGCATCTTTTCGACATATTCTTTCAGGATCGTGCGGTTTAGGATGGTCCCGGTGTCGGTGGGACGGGGGGCGTATTTCGACGAGTCCTTGGGGGTAGTGCGCCCCCCTGCCGCGGCTGGCCGGGCGATAGGCTTGTCCTTCTTCACGGTGCCCGGCCTGGAAGACGAGCCAGTAACCGCTTTCTTCACCGCTGCCGACCTGACCACGGGCGTCGACCGGTCATCAACAGCATCGATACCATCCATCTTTTTGGCGATTTCCTGGCGTAGCCGTCTCTTTTCTTCGATCTCTTCCTGCGTCGGGACGACAGATCGGTTCTCGATGATGTTCTTTTTCAACAAGGCCTGCTTGCGTAGTTTCTGCCGTGTTCTTTGCCTCCGGACTTGGAACACGATGAAGACCCCGGCAACGGCGCCGCCGATGATGCCGAGGATGAACGGGAGATTAATCACGTTCACGACGATGAATTGATCAGACGCGGGTTTGATGATCACGATTTCACCGTCAGGCCAGACCATCGTCACCACGACCTGGATGCGATGGCTCCCGTCTCCTAGCGAGATATCCGCGCTATACAACAATGCCGTGCCGTTATTCTCCAATGCCATTGTTACTTGCTGTCCATCCACGAGCAGGTAGCATGAAGGGCTAAATCCCGTCTCGTTGGTAGTCACCGCGACCTCGATATGGATCGTTTCGGGTACAAACAGCATGGACGGCAGCCCAGAAATAACCTGGACGTCGGGCGTATACCTGATGTCGATGTCCCGAGTGCTGACAACGAGGATATCCCCCGGCCGCTTCGGGTCCTTGGCGTGGATGGAATAGGTATGCATTCCGTGGGAAAGATTGAGGCTCAGCCCGTAATAGGCCATGCCCGATGCGGTCCCGTTGATCAGGGTAAAATTAACTTCCGTGGTGTCGTCGATGAGGACATAGAGGTACTGCGGTGGGAACCCCTCGTCGTCATGATAGGAAATGACGAACTGGATCGGTTCTACGTTTGCAGCAAATGTTGGCAATGGCACCGGGCTCACGACGTTGATAACAGGCGGGTTGTTCACCTCGAACACGTACCTCAACGTGGGCGTTATGGTCGTGGGTGTTATAGTCGTCGTGAAAAGGTTCCTGAATATGTCATATATCCCAAACGTCACATTGTATAATCCCGAAGGCAGGCTTTGCGTGGTCGATAACTTGATTCCACTGGAATAGGTCGTGGCGGTCGAGGAGATCGAGAAATTAAACATCTCGGTTACATTAGAGTAGTTGATTCCCGTGACCGAGCAATATGCGCCATCGTACAGGAACGGAATGTCGTTCGGCGACGTGTATTTCACGGTAAACGTGATGTTGCTGGAAGTGGTGTACAACGAGTTGATGCTTGAAGCTGCGAGCGTCACGCCGGGGTCTTGTCGATAGTAAGTAAGCAAGTATGACGTGTTGCTAAAATCGTTCGACGTCGTGAAAGGCCACGTGGTGTAATGGATGCCATCACCAAAATTGACCCCTCCCGGGTTAGTATTCAACTGATAAAGATCTATGAAACTAATAACGATATCGCCGTTTGAGTGCAAGATCAGTTCGAAATCCCCCACGTACGTGCTTAGATAGGGATCTGAATATGTACCGAAAAAACAGAAGACTAATTTGCCCGCGTATTGCTCGTAAGAGACATACGAACCTAAAAAGGGAGAATCGTAAGTATAAAGCTCCTGATTCAAGATGCTGATGGTAAGGCCAGCGTTCCGCCCAACAGTTCCCGGTGTGGGAATAGATTGATCTGTTGCATTCGTGAATCTGATGAAACCGGCGCTGTATAACTGAAGTGTTTGGAACGTTAACCCGTAAAACGTGAAGGGAAACGAGATGTTTACCTCTGGACTTGATACCACCGTGCCGGTTGTGCTGATGTCATAAAATTCAAAATTTTCCTGCTGCGAGCCATAATAATTTTCGATGGTCAGGTTGCTCACGATGGGTCCAGAAAACAACGAGGAATTGTACCAGCCATCGGGCGACAGCACGCTGTAACTATACTTGTAGGTGCTTGAATTGGGGAGGAACTGGACAACACATGTGAATTCAAGTCCCGCTTCATAGGAGAATGCCGATGGATCCTGCTTTGTCATGGTGTAATTTTGACCACCCAACGTCAGCACGACGGCGAACGGCGGCCGATTTTCGGCGTTTCGATAGAACAGTCCAAAGGTAAAGGGCGTGGCTTGATTTCCGCTGGTCGGCGTTAAAGAATAATCACTGACATTCGTGACGTTGGATTGAAATACGTAATTGAACTGGTAGCTCCTGTTCGTGAAACTTGAAGTAAAATTAAGCATTGTGAGCGTTTTTCCATCCCCCAAGCAAACACCTGGGTGCTCCGTGAACGAAAAACTCGTTCCTAGCTGCCAAGTTGCGTAATTTACAAACAGCGTTCCATTTAGAAACATTCCAAATTGGAACGAGGTAGTGAGAATTATGTTGTTCGAAATATCATAGAGCGTGAGGTTTTCCTCTACCGCGAAATAACTAGGAGTGGAAACATACTCCCATGCAATCGCATTGAAGTTAGCGCACTTGGCCCACGGAATGCCCGATAATGCGATGAACGCATAGCTCGCGTTAGCATCCGTGTTCGTGATGTTGATCCAGCGATAATTTGTATTATCGTTAATCTCAAGCATATTGAATCTCAAGTAGCCATATATTGAATCTTGAAGCTGGTTGAATACTTGGCCATAGAAGTTGCAATCATAGTAAAGAGTTAAATTGCAAAGGCGCGTATCATTACCATAATATGGGTTAAGAGGGTTGTTTGCAAGAAGCGAAGTTGCACCGGCCATGCTAAGCCACTGGAAATGACTCAACTGCGAGACCGTGTAATTTCGTAGGGTCACAACACTAGGACCTTCCAAGGCTCCTACCAGAGGCAATATTGTCGCGTTCACGCCATTCAACGCCACGAACGAGTAATTATAGTTCCCCTGTTGCGGGAGCACGATGGCCTTGGAGAAGCTGACTCCATTCACGTAATTCGTGGCCGCCGGGTTCGCTTTTTGCATTGCATATGTTTGGTTCCACGACTGGCAGGTCACGGTAACGTTAAGGTTCGCAAACAAGTTCGACGGGCTCGTGTAGGTCACGGTAAAGTTGAACATCGTTCTATTCACGTAGCCGAACGTCGCGTTAACGCCTGGTGCGCTCAGGACGGGGTCGGTCGTGGGCCCCGAGGCCATGATCGCGGGCGTGGAAAGTGCCATCGGTTTGGTGATCCCGTCGTGGATAGAGGCGAGCATAATGCAGAGCGGTATCAGGACCGCGAGAATGTAGATGGGTTTCTTGTCGAGTTTTACCAGCAACCAGCACACACCTAACATAACCAAGATGTGACGAATATAAATCCCTATTTCATCTGGACCTATAATCTGGATGCGATTCACGTTGCCACGCGTAGGTGTGCCACGGCATTACTTGGAAGGTTGACTTATCATTCGACAGATTATTCTAGCCCGATGCTCAGGGCTCGATCCCGTGATCCTCGAGCAGTTTCAGGTAGCTATCGGCGCGCTGTTTTTCTCGTTCGTATCCTGATAAAAGGCGTTCGGGCAAATCGGGTTGAACGAGAACGATGCGGTACCGGGTCTGGACCTGTTCGTGTTTTCCTTCCAACTCCTCGATCCCCATCCGAAACGGGACGATATTCGCCATATCGATGAGTTGATCTTCCAGAATGGTTCCTGTCTTGTCCGTGCAGCAGGCCCGCCTCTCCTTGATCTCGTACGAGCCATCCTCACGAAGCAGGTATACCCTGAGAAATGGCGGGTGGTAGTGCTTGCTCGCGACGTCGAACGGCGCGAAGACGACATAAGACGGGATGCGTAATGCCCTGCAGAGATCCACGTTCTCGCCGAGGTCAGCCCTCCACGTGCTCTTTGAGAGGATGTTGATGGCGAGCTCGGGCACGCGGTCCTGGTGCTCGGCGGCGCGGTAGGAGGACAGCGTGTAGGGTATCGAGGCGTCAATGAAAAATGAGAGGTCGAATTGTATGTCGATCTCCTCCCCATCAAGCCGGAAATAATGATGCAGGTCCAGCAAAGTGTGGTGTTGGGGAAAGTTGGTAGATAGCACGTCGTGGAGGTAAGACACTTCAAGCGAGTGCGGCTCGCTCTCCCGCCTGCCGATCCGAGGATGCGATGGATCGAACATGTCCGGCTCCATGGACTCGATCCGCGTGGACCGGAACGGCTGGTTCTCTTCGTGCGTCGTCGTGGCCTTCCTCGATTGGTGGCGTGGGTTGATTTCGCTCATGGCATTAATGTCGATAGGCCTATAAAAAGGTCGAGGAAGGGTTGATGAGCACGTAGAAGGACACGGGCTTTTCGCGAGTGGCCGCGTTCCCACGAAAAGATAAGGATATTAAAACGAAACGACCATTAACGAGTATTGAAGTCGGAATTGTCACGCCGGTCGGATGGTAGCTAGACCCGTGCCAGTTTCATGGAGGTTTCCCCGGTCATGTCTGAATCTACCATCGAATTGTTCAAGATCAAGTGTGTGGTGGTTGGTGTGAATGCCGTCGGGAAAACTTCCTTGATCCGGCAATACGTCACGCACAAGTTTTCCGAAAGTTACAATGCCACGATTGGCATGGACATAACGGTCAAGGAGGTCGACCTTACCTTCGGCCTGATAACCCATCACATCACCATCTCGCTACACGACTTGGCGGGCCAGTACCGGTTCGAGTCCCTCCACAAGAACTTCCTGAAGGGCGCCGACGCGGCGATCATCGTCGTGGCCCAAGATGACCGGGAAAGCCTGTTCGGCAAGAAAGACGTGCATTCCGACAAGGTTATCTCCATCCACGATTGGGTTGAACGCATCGACGAAGCAAACAGGCCCCATTACGTGCCGAAGATCCTCGTCATCAACAAGAGCGACCTCGAGGAAAATTACATCTCCGACGATGAGATCCAGCAGATCTGCTACGATAATAGCATTCTTGGCGCATATCGAACCTCTGCAAAGAATGGGGACAACGTGGGCAAGGTCTTCCAGACGATCGCGGGGATCCCTGTCATCCGGGAAAATCCGCGGGCAGAGGACGTGGCCGAGCCGGAACAGCCCGAGCAATGATCTATATCCAGCCTTCGATTCGTCCCCTGGGCCGGGATTATTAACCTCCCTCCTGCAACTTGCTAAAAAGAGCCCCGGAGTTACCTTGCTTTTTAGTCTCGACCTGTTATCGTCTCTTAAGTACCTTTCTAGGTCCATTTCGAGGTCGAGCGCGACGGCCGAAAAAACTTACGAGGAAATCAACCAAAAAATCACGAGCGGCGACGCGGTCGTGCTGACCGCGGAAGAGATGATCGCCTACGTCGATCAGAACGGCGTCGAGCAGGCGGCCAAGGACGTCGATGTCGTCACGACCGGCACGTTTGGTGCCATGTGCTCATCAGGCGCGTTTTTCAACTTCGGCCACTCCGACCCCCCGATTAAGATGGACAAGGTGTTCCTGAACGGGGTCGAGGCCTACCACGGGAACGCCGCCGTGGACGCCTACCTGGGCGTCACAAAGATGTCCGAGCAACACCCTTTCGAGTACGGCGGCGGCCACGTGATCGAGGATCTCCTCCAAGGCAAGGCAATCCAGCTCGAGGCCGAGGGCTACGCCACCGATTGCTATCCGCGAACCCACGTGAACGTGAGCCTTACGCTCGACGATCTCAACCAAGCCGTTCTTGTCAATCCCCGGAACGCCTACCAGCGATACAATTGCGCCACGAACTCGACTTCAAGGACGTTATATACGTACATGGGCAAGTTGCTGCCAGAATTCGAGAACGCCACGTTCTCGGGCGCCGGCGAGATCGCCCCGCTTCAAAAAGACCCGAACCTCGCGACGATTGGCATCGGGACCCGCATCTTTCTTGGCGGGGGAAAGGGCTACGTCATTGGCGAGGGCACGCAGCACGAACCAATGGACCGATTCGCCACGCTCATGGTCACCGGGGATCTCAAGCAGATGAGCGCCGACTTTCTCAAGGGTGCCTCGTTCGCCAAGTACGGGACGAGCATGTACGTCGGCCTCGGTATCCCGATTCCCATCCTGAACGAGGAACTCGCCCGGACCTGCGCCATCAAGGATGGCGAGATCATCACGAACGTGCTCGATTACGGTGTCGGGCGCCGCAACCGGCCCAAGCTCGCGCAGGTCTCTTATGCGGACCTGAAATCGGGAACCATCGCGATCAATGGCAAGGACGTGCGCGTCCGGCCCCTGTCGTCCTTCTCGAAGGCCAAAGAAATCTGCGAGGAATTGAAGCGCTGGATCCTGAAAGGGGACTTCCTGCTCGGCAGGGCCGTGGAACCTCTTTCCACGACACGGCAGTTCAAGCCCATGAAGTCGGAGGAAGGCGAGGTTTTCGTCAAGGACCTCTACACGGGCGCGGCGACCTGCACGTTGGATGACACGCTGGAGGACGTGGCCAAGTTGATCATCCACACGAACGAGGACCACATCGTCGTGGTCGACGAGGCGGGAAATCTAAAGGGCATCATAACAACCTTCGACGTGACTAAGGCCGTGGCCCAAAACAAGAAAAAGGTGAGCGAGATCGTGACACGCAAGGTCGTCACGGTGACCCCCCAGGACACGCTCTACGAGCTCGTGAACCGGCTCAAGCGAGCCAACATCTCGGCGGCGCCCGTGATCGATCGCGAGAACAAGGTACTCGGCATCATCGGGGCCAACCAGCTCGTGAAGAACCTCGTGCCCAAACCCAACGAGGCAACCAAGGCCAAGCTCGAGGCGGAAGCCCAAGCAAACGAGAGGTAAATGGAAACATGGTACGAGTGAACCTCATCATCCCGAAATCCTACTTCGAAACTATCAAGCCCAAATTCGCGATCGAGATGAACGGTGAAACGGTTACGACAACGGTGATACGGTCGACATTCACGGCCGATGGTGCCCATTTCGTGGTCGATGTCCCCAGCGATGTCGATCCCGAGGAGTTCATCCGCGTGATGTCATCCGAGGGTGCGAAGGCCTTCCGCAGGGCACTTGTCGTCGTGGATAGAGACCTGTGCATAGAATGCGGTGAGTGCACGGCCGAGTGTGCCTACGAGGCGCTCGTCTTGGATCAAGATTTCCACCTGGTCGTGAACAAGGACAACTGCACCGGCTGCAGGGCGTGTACCGACGCGTGCCCGCGGCACTGCATCACGGTCCATTAGAGTCCCGGATTGTCGGTGCATTTTAAAGGAAGTGAACGGATGTCCCTAGCAGGGTGCGGGTCGGTGCCAGGATGTCGGCTTCCGTCGTGATGATCTGCTCGAATTCGTCCGAACCGACGCCGTCGTTCTGCTCGTTGGCGGCGATGATAACTCCTCCTTCCTTGACTGCCATTTCCGGGACATGTGAAGGCGTTGATAACTCCTCCTTCCTTGACTGCCACTTACGGGACATGTGAAGGAGTAAGTAATATTGGACAATTATCGAAGGTTGACCTTCGTGACGGAAGGGTAGCCTTCGTGAAGTTTGCCATGACAACCATATAAAGCTAATAGCCCGTGAATAAAAAATCCGTTCGCATGTCCCGGATTGTGGGTGCATTTTAAAGGAAGTGAACGGATGTGCAACCACGAATAAAGTGGCTTGAAATACGGCGAATATCGATATATAGCGGGATATCCGTCGGTTTTTGTCGCAACCTTTAAATCTCGTCTCGATGATTAATAGTTACCAAACAGCAACCGGCGCTAAGATTTCTCCGGATGTCGTGTTGTTTCTTTGCGGGGTCGTTGCGAGGAAGTTGGAGTGATGGAATTACAGCGAGTGGAATTTGGGATATATGAGTTGAACTTGGGATGAAAATCATAACAATCAATTTAACCGAACCTCACGTGAAGGCTCTCGCGATTTTGCAAGAGCTCGGTTTATACCCGTCACGATCTGAGGCAATCCGCGTCGCTATCCGAGACTTCTTGCAAAAAGAGCTCGGGTTCAACGAGAAGCACGCGGAAAGTAAGGTTCCGGTCGTTCAGGAGCAGCACCTGAACGCCTCGGTTCAAGTCGAGGAGAAAAAGAAGGAAATCTCTCGCATCCTGAAACGATTGAAGGATGACATGCCAGAAAGAGCGGCAGTCTGACCCTTCAAGGATTTCTTTCGATTTCTTCTCCATTTTTCAAGGCTTTCCTGCCTCCTTTTCCTACATTTACGGTACTTTTCCTGATAGTTGCTAAAATAGCAAAAGAAGGAAATAACAGCCCGGATCCGTGTCGATCGTTCAATCTGTTTGGATCTTGGCGTATTGGAGTTTGTAAAGGTGGTGGTATAGCCCGTCTTCGTGCTCCATCAGCTCGTCGTGAGAACCTTCTTCCACGATGCGGCCGTTGTCCATGACCAAGATGCGGTCCGAGTTCAGGACCGTGGAGAGCCTGTGGGCAATCGTGATAGACGTCCGGCCCTTGAGCAGCGTGTCCAGTGCCTGTTTGACGATAATTTCGGAATAGGGGTCGATGGCGCTCGTGGCTTCGTCCAAGATCAAGATCGGGGGATCTATGAGCAGGGCACGGGCGAAGGCGATCATCTGCTTCTGCCCGATGCTGAGTCGAGAGCCACGTTCACGTACGGGCGTGTCATAGCCCTTCTCCATGTTCATGATGAATTCGTGGATGCCGAGCTTCTTCGCGATGGCGTGGACCTCCTCATCGGTCGCGCTCGGCTTGCCATACTTGATGTTTTGCATGACCGTGCCGGAAAACAGGTAGTTATCCTGCAGGACGATGCCCATGAGCTTCCGCAAAGCGTCGAGCTTGAACTGCCGCAGGTCGATGTCGTTGATCATAATGCGGCCGATTGTCGGGTCCCAGAACCGGCAAAGCAGCGACGTGAGCGTCGTTTTTCCGGCGCCCGTGTAACCGACGATCGCGAGCCTCTCCTTGGGCGTGGCATCTAACGAGATGTTCTTCAAGACTTGGATGCCTTTCTCGTACTCAAAATCGACGTTCTCGAACTTGAGCTTGATATCGTCCTTGTTGAGTGCTTGAAATTCCGGCGCGTTCGTGTCAATCGGATTCCGGGCGCGATCCTCCACAGATGATTTCGCATCGACGAGGCGGATGATGCGCTCCCCGGCTGCCATGGAATTCTGCACCTGACTCATAAACCCCATGATGTTTATCGCCGGGCTGAAGAACTGCATCAAGTACATGAGGAACGCGAGCAAGGTGCCTTCCGTGAACACGATCGATGCAGGATTCAATAGGTATTGGATGTAAAGTTTGGCCCCCACGAAGATGATCGCCAACAATCCGGTGGAGATCACGGCTATGACACCTCCCGGCAGGGCGCTGAAGAGCTTGGCTGCTTTCAAGTTGATTTCGAGCTCTTCCTTGCACGCCCTGTCATACGTGGCAGCATCTCTCTGTTCGATGGCGAACGCCTCGATCACACGCATCCCTGCCACTGATTCTTGAATATGAGCAGTAACGGCGGCGACCTTGGCTCTGGTCGTCACGAAATACTGGCGCGCCTTTCCAAAAACAAAGAGACCCAAGACTAAGATAAAAGGAATGATGGTGAAGGCAACGACGGAGAGTTGCCAGGAAATGATGAACATGAAAAACACCGTGCCGACGAGCTGGAAGATGTTGACAAAGATGGTCAAGAATCCCGAGCTGATGAGTTGCTGGATGGTCTCGACATCGTTGGTGATGTAGCTGATGATTTTTCCAGACGGTTGCGAGTTGTAATAATCAAACGATAGCAGCTGGAGGTTCTGGAACATGCGCTCCCGCATGGTGTACATGCTCTTGTTGGCAAAGTACTGGATCAAGTAGTTCGACGCGATCGAGCCACCCAAGCTCCCTAACGAGATGAGCAGGAAAATGATCCCGATGAAATTGATGGCGTTTTGATCGGGATAGCCGGTCAACTGTCCAAGACCATAATTGATTAGGTATAGGAACACGAGCGGCGTGACGATGCTGACAACAGCGTTGAAAAAAACAACCCCCATCAAGATAACGAGCTTTTTCTTTTCTTTTGTCGCGACCTCTGTTAAGAGGCGCTTGAACACGTAAAAATCGGACATCGTGCGCTTCCGCTTTAGCATGGAGAAGAGCTTTCCAAAAGTTTTCGTGATGAATTTAACGAGGAAAAACTCACGTTCGTATTGCTGGCCCTGTTCCGAGTCGAGACGCAACGAATCGAGGTCTGGCAATTTTTGCGCGACTAAACCTTCGACTTGTTCCTTTAATCGAGCATCGAGATACGCCGTGTCTTCGTTAGCACTCTTGAAGTCCGGGTTTTCAACGATCTCCTTGAAACTCTTGATGGCGACGTTTAGTTTGAGCAGTTGCTTCAGGTACTGCACCAACAGGGCATTCTGGCTCGGAAGGAGCTCTTTGACCTTCCGGGTAGTGTCGATTGCGTTTTCTCCCGTGAAAAGCTGCTGTTCCACGGATTTCAGCTTGAACTGGAGGGTTCGAAGGGTTTCCATCACGTGCAGGAGCTTGAAGAGCGCGGGGTGCAACTCGCCGCTCGATCTCGCGATTTCCCTGCACTCTTCCTCGACGTCCGGGGAAACCAGCGCCCGGGGTGCTTCGATGAGATTTTGTTTCACGTGCAGGAGTTGGACGATCTTGAACAGGAACTCGACTTGTGCTTCCTTGTCAACCACGTTCCAGTTAAACAGCCGTAAATTGTCTTGGAACTCGAATAGTAACTTCAAGGTCTCGAATTCGTATGGCTTGAGACTCCTCTTATACTGATCAACGAGTTGCGGGGTCAGCTTGTCAAAGAAGAATTCCTCCCTGGCCGCAATTTCCTTGAACGATTTCATGACCCTGCGCTTGAGTTTTTCGATCTTCTTAATCGCATCGAGCACGACCACGCGAGGTTCTTTCTTGCCATATAACTTGAATAGAATTTGGTTGAAGATCTTGCGTTCATCAGTGCCCGGGTCGAAGATTTGCTGCTCTATGGTGCCCGGCCATTCCGTGGAGGCATCGTGCTCGAAAAATGCATTCTTGTACTTGTTGATCTCGGCTTCGAGAACGATGCGCTCGAGCAAGGTGCATTTCTCCTTGATCTTGAGAAACTTCTTGGACGTGGAATCGCTCACCTCATATGCGCACCCGGCCGATGTCGTCCGTTTCAAGCTTCGCTCGAGGATCCTGATCTCTTCCCTTGCGTCCTTTTTCAAGTTTCGGGCTCTTTCCTCGGACCTTTTGACGTTTGAATTGATCTGGACCGTTTCATTCATTGGAATAGGCCTCCTTTGAAATGGTTGAATAGAGCTTGTAATAGATGCCGTCTTTATCGGCGATCAATTGTTCATGCGTTCCCAATTGTGCGATCCTGTTATTATCCAGCACTAAAATCTTGTCGGCGAGTCGAACGGTCGACAAGCGTTGTGAAATGATGAAGGTCGTACTTCCCCTGTCCGCGAAAAGGTTTCTAAAAGCCTTTTGAATCTCGTACTCCGTGTCCACGTCAATGGAAGACGTGGCATCGTCCAAGATCAAGATTCTTGGCTGCTTTATGATGGCCCGGGCGATGGCAACCCGCTGCTTCTGACCGCCTGATAGCGTGACGCCGCGCTCCCCGACCATTGTTTCGTATTGCTCCGGCAGGGAATCGACGAAATCGTGGATCGCCGCCAGCTTGGTAGCGTGTATCACGTCATCCATCGAATACTCGCTGTCTTGCGAGGAAATGGCGATATTTTGCTTGATCGACCGCGAAAACAGGAAAATCTCCTGCGAAACGATCCCGACCTGGGTTCGTAACGATTTCAAATCGTAATCTTTCACGTCTATGCCGTCAATAAGGAGTTGGCCGCAATCCTCCGGGATTTCATAGAACCGGGGTATGAGATTGATGATGGTCGATTTTCCCGATCCCGTTGCCCCCAGGATCGCGATGGTTTCACCCGGTGCTACCTTGAACGAGATGCCTTTGATCACGAAATGATCCGTGCCGGGATACTTGAAGCTGACATTCCGAAATTCTACCTCGCCGAGGATCTCCTTGGCCACGGGCCTGGACGCCTCGACGATTTCTGGTTTAGCGTTGAGCACATCCGTGATTCGCTCGCTCGCGGCATTCGTCTGGCTGAAATTACCCAAGAAAACGCCCACGAACCGGAGGGGTCCCTGCGCAAAGTTCATAAGCAAGACGAAAGTGAAGATATTGCCGATAGTAAATCCCGTGTGGATGTACATCCAGCCGCCGACGAATATGATAAAGATCAAGCCCGCGGCATTCATGAATCCGACAACGGGATCGAACCAGGACATCATCTTCGCGATGCGCATTTGCTTGCCAAAATAATCGTCGTTCTTTGCCTTGAACTTGCGCGATTCTGACGCGCCTTGGGCAAACGCACGGACCACCTTGACACCCGTCACATTCTCTTCCACGCTGCTCGTGAGCTGGCCATAACTCTTGCGTGACGAGAGGAACAGGGGGTGCATTCTTATCCTGTATCTGTACATCGTGTACATGATGAACGGCATGATGAACATGGAAAACATGGCCAGCAATGGACTGATAACGATCATGACGGTCAACGCGAGCACGAATGTTATGAGCTGTGCAATGAAATTCGGGAAATCATCGGTCAGTATATGGCGCAACAAGTTCACATCCGACGTCGTCCGGGCCACGAGATCACCGACCTGCTGCTTGTCATAAAAACTATATGATTGCCTCTGCATTGCCTTGAACATGGCGATGCGTAGATCGTAGATGATTTTATTCCCGATCTGTTGGTTCCACCACGATTTCAAGAACATGGTGAAAGCCATCAACGCGATGACAACGACCAAAATGAGGATAATCTGGAGCAACGCCATCAACGCATCGTTGGTTATCTGGCTGTTTGAAGGCCTTGGGTTTTTTAATTCATCTGCATCCACGACCTTCGGGATGATGTCCAGCGCCACGCCCGCGAGGACCGGGAGAAGCACAAATAGCAGTGATTGCACGCCGGATAGCAAAATAGTGATTATAAAGCGTCTCTTGTAAGGGTGCAGAAATTTGAAGATTTGCATGAACTCGGGGCTGATGAGCTTGTACTTCCGGGGTCGATTCTCGTCATGCTCCTCGAAAACGTTGATGAATTGTGCGTGAACCGCCATAAAATCCGCCGTGTGGATTCTATTTTTAAAAGAAGAAACGGTTAGACTCTAGTTTGTTGATATGGAATTCCGTCAAAGACTTATTATAAAGCAATACTACCGTCCACAACTAACTACATGCACTATTAAAGGTCATACTCATGTCGACGATCGACGAAGACACGGTCCAGCACCTAGCCGAGCTGGCCCGCATCGAGCTGTCTGCCGAAGAAAAAACGGAGTTCACCAAGCAACTTTCGAACATCATCGACTTCTTCTCCCAGATCAGCGAGCTCGACACGGAAAACGTGAAGCCGACCTATCACGTGCTTGACATCACCAACGTGTTCCGCGAGGACGAGGTCAAGGAAAGCCTCCCGCAGGACGTCGCGCTGAAAAATGCCTCCCAGACCCAAGACGGCTATTTCAAGGCTCCTCGAATCACCGAGGAGTGATTTCGCAGGCCGGTGCATCGGATCCCTTCACGCACGGGATGAGCTGGGGCCCAGCAGGCAGCACGAGTATTTTCGAATCTCTCCCGAGCTTTTCAAGGGCTATGTCGACCGCTTCTTCCACCGATGATGCCCATTTCAGGCCGATCTGGAACGGCTCGAATGATTCCCGCGACATGCTGCTCACGACGTAGACATCCGCCCTGAGCAAGACCCGGGCCATGATCTGGACCTGCCACTGGGCATCGATGGCGATCTCACCCGACAGGAACTTGTCGATGAGCGCCCTCGGGTCGCTTTCGTTGGAGATGATCTGCTCGAATTCGTCCGACCCGACGCCGTCGATTTGCTCGTTGGCCGCGATGATGGTCCCCCCTTCCTTGACCGCCATTTCACCTATTGCCATGCTTTTCACGGCCTGGTACAGGTTCAAGTCCAATGGATAGCCACCGTTATTCACGATGACGATATCGTAGTACTCATCGAGCTCCTTGACCGCCGTTTCCTTCATGTAATCCACGAGCACCTGGTGGGCCGCCTCGAGCTCCCCCGTGGCGACCTTCACGATCCGGTGGTGTTCGTCGAGGCACACGTTCACGATGAAATCGGCCCCGGCAATCTTGGCCGCTTCCAGAGCGTCCTCGTGGAGCGGGTTTCCCACGGTTTTCCCGAAGCGGGATTGGTCGTGGCCGATGTGCGCCGCGGAGTGGTTACCCCTGATGGAAGCCTCACCGGCGATGCCAGGCAGGATGGCCTTTCGCCCGCCGGCGAAGCCAGCGAAGAAATGCGGATCGGTGTAGCCCGTCAGGATCTTCAAGTCTGCATCCACGTAGATCTTGTTCACGAGGACTGGCGTTCCATCCGTCGTCGTGCCGAGATCGACCAGACCGGTTTCGCTTTTCGCATCGTGATTCACGATCGCGTAGTCACGCAGGATCTCCTCGCCGACCATACGCTCGAGCTCGTCTGGCGTGGAACCCCGGTGAAGTCCCGTGGCGACCAGGATCGTGATGTTTTCATTCATGATGCCGGCGTCGTGGAGCAGATCGAGGATGGGCGGGAGGATGACCTGGCTGGGCACGGGGCGCGTGTGGTCGCTGATGACGATGGTCGTCGATAGGTCCGTTTTCCCGAGCGATGCTTGCTTGGCAGCAACGATCTCGGCAAGCGGCGGCGAGTCCACCGGGGCTCCGAGGGCATCGACAATTGCTGCTACTGGATCGTCAAGCGGCTCCTGCGGGCATGGCTCGGCCACGGTCACGTCGAGATCGTCGGGGATCGTCACCTCGAGCCCGGACCTGCCATAGGCGATGCTTACCTTCGTGATGCTCCACCAAGGTGCATGCTAGCGATACGCAATTAAAACCTGCTGTCTATCAGATTTAATTACTCTCGCGTGGAGACTTGAGTATTCAATTACCACGGCACGCGTGAAGTAGAATGGCATCACCGGCGATGCGTGACATAGCAATCAGCCTCATGAACGCCCCGCGGGAGCTCATGCTCGGCACGAAGGAATACTCCCTCAATTTCAACGTCATGAACCTGCGGGACGAACCCCAGCAGCTGTCCATCGAGTTCACATCCGATTCATTATCGATCGACCAGCCATCCGTGGAACTTCAGCTGGATCCCGGGGAAAAGAAGGTCATTACCATAATCGTCGCCCCAACCGGCGATGGCACCCTCGACTTGGCTGTCAAGGTCGATCAAATCAAGAAAGTTTCATATTCTGCTGAGGTGCTTGAAGGCCACGAAGATGAAGTTCCTAGCGAGGAGACTAGCGAGGAGATTTCTGCCCCGGCACCTTCCAAGGGCGCTCCGGAAGAGGAATCCGGACCCTCAGCCGAATCCGAGACTGAGGCATCTTCAAGGCCCCCGGTCAAACCTGCAAGGATACCGGTCAAGCCCGCCGGGGTGCCGCAGAAGCCAGCAGGACTGCCCGTCAAGCCTGCAGGACGTCCCCCGATTAAACCCGCCGGCGCCCCGCAGAAGCCAGCAGGGCTGCCCGTCAAGCCTGCCGGACGTCCCCCGATCAAACCCGCTGGCGCCCCGCAGAAGCCAGCAGGCCGGCCCGTCAAGCCGGCTGGAAAGGCTCCCGCCGTTCCAGCGGTCCGAAAGCCGGCTGCGCAGGTTCGTCCCGCACCGGTTCAGGGCGCCATAGAAGCGGAAACCGGGGCCCTCCTTGCACGGATCACGTCGCTTCGTGATCAATACATGACGGCCAGGAACGACCTCGATTCAATGACCCAGGGCTCGCCCGAGTACAAAAAAACCTACGCGGCGGCCGCCAAGCTCAAGACCGAGTACGAAGCGTTAAAGGCACGGTACGAGGCCGGCTACACCGCGCAAGAAGAGGAAGCAGGCGAAGCACCCGATCTTCTCTCGGAATTAAACGTGTTGATGGTTAAATATAACGAGCTCAAGGCCAAGCTGGGTTCATTGAAACAAAATTCCGCGGAATACAAGAAAGTCAAGCAGGAGGCCATGGATGTCTACAACTCCTACAACGAAAAGAAGGCCCAAGCGAAAGAGCAGGGCTTGATCGCATGAATTGAGGAGGCATGATCCCACCGTGACCGAAACTGACGATGCAAACGACATACGAAAACAACTCACCCGGATAGAGGAAAGTTTTAACGGCTACCTGGAGTTGCTGCAGAACATGGTCGCCGAACGGGGCGATGCGGTCTCCGAGGATCCCGAATACACGCGCATGTACGCCGATGCGCAGGCCCTGCAGGTCAAAATCGAGGCCTTGCAGGAAAGGCTCGCAGCACTCGAAGCCGCTGGGCAGGCCGAGGAAATTGAAGCTCCACCCGCGCAACCTATTATTCCAGAGGAAGTCGAGCCCTCCGAAGCGCCCGGCGTGGAAGCACCTACGATGGCTATGCCCGAAGCCGAGCAGGAACCACAGCAGGTTATCGAAGAGGAAGCCCCTCCTGCCGAGGCAGAGGTCGAGGCGCCGCCGCCGCAGCCGCCGCCAAAGATGGTAACGGTTACTCGCACCCGGACCGAGCGGTTAACCGTGTTCGAGCAAACGTGGTCGTTCACGGGCATCGCCTCGAACGTGAGCCAAGTCGTGGCCGATCTTGCGGAGAAGGGCGGCCTGATCACGGACGTCGTCCTTCAGAAAGAGTTTGGAAAGGTGACTTTTGTGTGCCCGTTCAAGGTGGAGATGCCCGTTGCCATGTTCGTTTCCGCGCATTCCAAGCGGGGGCCTGCCAAAGCTGGGATGATCTACTACCCGAATGAAGTCGTCGATTCCCAAGTGATATCCTCCATAAACCAGCTCATCCAGCAATTCCTCGCGTCGGGTGCGCCACGGGGGTACACGATCGTCTTTCTCCAGGTCAATCCCCCGAAATCGGATGAAAACACGTCCATCGTCGTCGGTGGCCTACCTGATGGTGACCGGACGGCTCAAGCTCTTGAAAACAACGTTGGTAACATATACTTTGACAACGACGTGTTTTACAAGGGACCTTGGATCGACGAGATCAAGACCTTCGGCACGAAGCTCGGCCTGCGCGTGCTCTCGATGATCGCCCCAGTCAACGTGTTCCAGAACCCCGACAAATTCCAGATGCTGGTTGGTTCGTTCTAGATGCGGAGTTCAAACCAATTTTTCTTCATCCTTGCCGAAAAGAAGCCTTGTTTCTGCCTCTAATCCTGTCAATAAATGATTATTAAGACCTAAACTAACAATCACCTATCGTATCGAATTTCGACGGCGATAATTTTGGATAAAGCCACGAAAAAACTCATCGATGAAGGCGACAAGCTCGCCAAAAAAGATGTTAATTCTGCTTATAACGCGTACAAGCAAGCCTACGAGAAATTGCAGGCTGCTGGCGATAATGCATCGTTGCAAGACCTGTATAATAAAATGGTAGCCCTCTCCCAAGCCACACCTGCCCAGCCCGCCGCTGCCAAGCCGGCCGCTTCAAAACCGAAGCGTGGTTCGGCACCCGCCCAAAGCATGGACGATGAAAGCGGTCACGGGGAGGACTATTCCAAGAAGGCTCAGGAGGCGCTCGCCGCACAGCAAGCTTACTATGCCAGCCTCGGCCACACGGGCGGGATGTATTACCCCCCGTGGGCCACGGCCGTCCCGAAGGACTGGACCGGAAACACGGGCTGGCACTATCTCCCGTTCACGAACGGCGTGGAGATGGAGCTCCAGATGATCCGGAAAGACGGGACTTTCATGTCCGGGGATCAGATGGTCAATTTTATGGGCGACATCGTGAAGGGTGCCCATGAAAAACTCAAGTCGTGGATGGACGAGCGCCTGATGCCCGACTACATTGCCCAGAAGATGGGAGGCTACCCGGAGCTCTACAACGACCACGAGAAGGGCCTGATCATGCGCGTCCCGAGCCCTTTGCCCGATGGCAGTCGCATCATGATCGATTCGTTCGGCCGGGATGGAAACGTGGCGGCTATCACTTATATTTTGGAACTGGTGACGCCCGTGTGCTCTTTCGTTGAAGAGTTGGCGTGGTGGGAATCTACCCTTATTTCCCTCGCCCAGCAATGCATTCCCGCGTCGACCGAGCTCAACATCGTCTCGACGGGGCTCAACCCGATGCAGGAGTACATGCGAGGCCTGTCGTTTAGCGACCACAATCACCTCGGCAGTTTTTCTTCAAGTCTCGAAAAAATGCAGTATTATGACATGATCCGCAATTTCATCCCGGCGATTATCTCCCTGTCGGCCAACTCGCCGATCGTCCTGGGCAAGCCCACCGACGAGATCAAGGTGGTCAAGGGCCGGTACGCGGCGCCGGGTTGCGTTCGGTCGGTTCGGCTCCTCAACAACACGACCATGCTCTCCGGTACCAACAACCCGAACAAGTATCCCCCCTACATTCTTGACGATAACGAGGAGACCCGCCAGAACTTCCTCAGGACTGTCGGCAAGGCAGATTTTTACGACGCCCGGTTTCAGGACCTGTATCCGTACACGGATTTCGGCACCATCGAGGTGCGGGTGCAAGATGCCCAGATGAGCGTCTGTCGCCGCGTTGGCATGTCCATGCTGCTCCAGACGCTCGGGTACAAGACTCGGAAGATCCTCGCCGCGGGCCGCTACGTCCCCTGCGTGTCGTCCGAGACGATCGTGAAGAACCGGGAGCGTGCCGTCAAGCAAGGTCTTTTTGGCACGTTCACGACCGAGGGCATCAACGAGCAGGAGTTCCGGGACTACGATCCCGAGTTCTCGGACATGTACCTCGGTCCCGCGGGCGGAGAGGGCAAGCCCCGGTACCTCTTCGAGCACGTCCAGCGCCTGCTCCAATGGTTGGCTCCAGAATTCAAAGAATTGGGGTATAACCGCTCCCCCTACCTGCAGCCTCTCCTCGTTTCGGTATATGGCGACATCCCCAACGGCATCCTCCCGCCCTTCAACGAGGCAGACTACCAACTCAGCCTCTATTATTACAAGATGTCTAACCGGCAGGACACGAATATCATACCTGAATTGGCTAACCTTACCAAGCAATATTCTCTAAATATTACAAGCCATCCGCTGGGAGGAGGGAAAGTCAATTACCCAAAAGGATTCCTTTGAAGTGTTTTTCTTTCTTTTCTCATACGCGGTATGCGAGTATGGATGCCATTGTTCCCACGCAGCGGAGACCAATGGCGTCGAACTCGATTCTTGAGGGCATTTAATTTTAAAGAGTGCATCTTCCATTCACCGTAAGGATGAGACTGTTCGCTTCAGGAGGAGATACCCGTGGCAAGAGTGGTCGATTATCCGGTTCCGATACCGATTAACCTCGCATGGCAGAAGACATGCGACTTTTGGAAAACACAAGAGATGGCCGTCATCCGGCGGGAGGATGAACCTGCTGGCGTGCTGGAGATCGAGCAAAAGATATCGACATCGTTCTACAAAATGCATTACTTTATGGAATTCTCGCCAGTTAACGATGGCACCACGGTCGTGCGCGTGAAAATTCGGTTGGATCTCGGGGGGTGGCTATCGTGGGGAGGTGCGCAATGGCTGATCGCAAACACGGCATTCAAGCAATGGGCCGCGATGGTTGATTCGCCTTACCAAAACATCGCAAAGGGGGGTCTCGTGAAGTACATCGCCAGTTGCGCCGTCACCCTGCTCGTCATACTGGTCCTTTACTATCTTCTTAACCACGGTTGAGCCGCTGGAGCGCGGCCTGCTCGTTCGCAGCGGAAAGGAACCTTGGTCAGGGCAGGAAAGTTCCAGCCTTCTATGCGAGTTTCAAGAATTGCGGGATGCTCCTCTGGATGTCGATGTCCTTCCCCGACTTCACGTAGATCAGGGCGCGGATGAGTTTTTCATCGAATAACTCGCCCGTTACTTGGCGGGTCTTGATACTGGCCGATTTAGCGAGGCGAATCGTGTAGGATTCAGGTGGCCCGGCTAGTTCGAGTAGTTTTGGCACGACGAAAGCAAAGAGGCCGAGGTCGTGATCGTAGACCGTAACCCGATTTTTTCCCTCCATCTCTTCCACCTCGACGATCTCGAACTCCTTCTTGAGCCGGTCATCGGCCTTCTGGAAGGCGGTCCAGTCCTTGTAAGCTATAGGGAAGGGTTCGTGCATCAGGGAGTTGAACTGCGCCAGTTTCATGATCTCGTCGTTGTACTGGTCAATCTTATCCTTGTCAACGATATCGAATGATTGATCGATAAGGCTATCCACCTTTACTCCGCCGCGACTGATGCTGGCCATTTGCATGCCCGCGATGATATATGACTTGTTCATCTTCTCTACGAGCCCGCGCGTCTTGGCCTCCTCCCCAGTGACAACCGCTGCCTCCAATGCCTCACCATAAAGGAACACAGAATATTCGGGCTTGCCGAATACCAAGAAATAATCCGCTAGCTCTGAGAAAGCAATCAACGCGGCATCAGGGTGTTCCATAGAGATTCCCTTGACCATCTTGATGAAATCCTGCGCGTCGTCGACTCGCTCCACCTCGTAACTGGCGATCGCCTTGGCAACGAGGCACTTGATCTGCAGCTCAGCGTTGCCTGCGAGTTCGGCTAGCACCCTGGCATGTTCGAAGTGATCGATGGCCTTGATGTAGAAGTCGGGAATGTCGTTGAAGTTGAAGAAGAAGATCATGGCTTTCATGTAGACCGTGTTGAGCACGGCCGCGTCCTGCCTTGCCTGAGTGGCCCAGTATGCCGCGTTGGTGAAACCGGTGAGGGCTTCCTGCATCTCGGATCGCAGCAGGGCGATATATGCCTTGAAAAACACGATCCGGTACAACTGGATGGCCGTGAGCACGTAGAGCAGCGGGTAATCGTCCTTGTACTCGAACCGGGCCGTGATGATGTCATCGACAAGATCACTATCGAGCTGCCTCACGGTCTCCTCGGCCCCGGCAAGATCTTCGTCCAAAATTTTCTGCTTGGTCGAGGCAAGCACGGCGACGTGTGCCTTCAGGTTGTCAAGATAATCTTGAATGGACTCCAAGGTGCGTGCCACGTTTTCGTCCAAGACGAGGCCGCTGGAGACATAGACATCGGCGACTTGAAGTTTGGCCACCATCGATTCGTCGAGATCGTCTCCCACGATGTGGGACCGCTGCTTGACGAGATCCATGCCTACCTCGCAACCAACCGCGGCCTCGATGGCCGTGTCCCCCGCGCCGACAAGCGCAGCAGTGCGATCGATGAGCCACGACAGCTTCTTGGCAGCGGGGTAGATGTCCTTTCTAGAGAGAATATAGTTGATAGAATAATCGGTGACCTTCTTCTCCATGGACTTGAAATAGCGCTTGAGCGCCGCGTCGCCCGTCATGGTCGACATTTTCAGCAAGAAGGCACCGGGCGTGAGAATCTTGACCTTCTCGTTGAAGTGCTGGGCGTTCTCCACGAGCTTGAAATCGTCGGTAACGAGCCACGTCTCGGTGCCAGCATTGGCGTGCCCATTCGCGAGGTAGAGGAGAGACAGGTCGTTGTCTTGGGCGGGATTCTTCACGCCCATGGCCTTCTTGAGCGTCTCGATGTCAATAGGCGAAACCTTGTCCACGTGCACGACGTCTTCGAACTCTTGCCTATCATTTTTCAGGAACGGCATCTCTCCAACGATCTGGCCGGAGACATAAAACGAGATGTCCTCATTTTCCTGCTTCACGGCGTTTAGCTTGTTAATCCACAGCTTTTCGCTGAGCTGGTTAACCGAGATGAAGAAGTTGGTGTCGATCACGAAATCCGTGGTCATGATGTTCGATTCCCCTGCTGTAGATCGGATCTAGGCGCGACGATCCCTCAAGGGCAAATCGCAACAAAAAGGTTAGGGAAGGAAATCTTTCGTACGATGTTTATGAGTGCCAGTGTGGTCCGATACTAACGCTCGTGTTCCTCGTGGGGAGACAGTCCCCTAACTCGCACGGGCTCTCTCGGTATCGGGCGCGTGCCCCAGCACTCGGCGGGCGAAATCTGGCAGCGAACGGGGTTGTCTCGCGATCATATCTGATCTTTAGATCAAGCTCCTGCGAGGGCCGTTTGTTCGTTATTCTCGGTTTCTACTCTCGGATGGGGCCTGCCATATGCCCCTTAGTTCATTGTTGGTGTACTCGCCAAGGGCCTCGAGGCAGGCGCGTGGCTCGTCAACGAGTCCGCAAGAACAAACGTGAACACGCGGTAAAATCACTTGCGATCGGGATAAAAATAGCAAATATCGGAAAAATTAAGGGGAAACTTCAACCATCGAGCGTTTACTTGAGCCGTCGCTTCCTCCTCTACCATCGGGACGGCAATTTTGCCTCAATCTCACGAGATAATTTCCGCACTATCTGTAAGAGGATTCCACTTCAGAACTCCTTGCTTGGCAATTACCATCAGCATCTGGTTGATCAATGACCCGACATCATTTGAATAAATGATTGAGCGCGCCGATGTGCCTGGAACATGTTACAAGCCAGGCAGCAGGGCTAACCTCCCGAGATAGTGCGAGCTGAGGGCTTGATGGGCATCTCCCACTTGGTCGAGCGAGAAGGTATTGCCAAGATGCACGTCGAATGGACCCGCTTCGATGAGGTTGTTAAGTTTGGTGATCAACGCCTGATCGATGTTTGCATCGAAGGCTTGAGTGCGAACGTTGGCTGGCACCTTGGGGTCTGGTCGTTGTTGTGGGTGCCAAGGAAAGGCGACTCGGCCTCCTTCGCGCATGCTGGCGAGCGCACGGTCGGCCACCTTCCCCCCGGCCGTGAGCAAGGCCGCATCGAACCCATCAGGGGCAAAATCGCGTGCAGCAGCTGCCATGTCTCCACCATGTCCGTCCACGGCAGCATCAGCCCCCAGTTCTTGACATAAAGCGACGCCATCTTCCCCCGAGGCTATCGCAAACACTTGAGCACCGAGGATTTTTGCAAGTTGGATTGCGAAATGCCCGACGCCACCACTGGCGCCAAACACCATCAACTTTTCATCCTGTTCCAAGCCCAAGGTGTCATCCAGCCCTCGCAACGCAGTTGCACCGTCGATGAGCAAGGCCCCTGCCTTTTCGGTCGTCAACGTGGAGGGAATCGCCCATGCATGATCCGCATCCACGGGAGTATATTCGGCGTAAAAGCCTGCCTTTGGATTTTTTGCCCAGACGTGGCCGTAGACGAGATCGCCAACTTGGAACCCGCTCACGTTCTCTCCAGCCGCCACGATGGTGCCTGCGCCCTCCGAACCGATCACCCACGGGAATATGGGCTCGCGGATGCCGAACATTTGGGCAATCATTCCCTGGCGTTCACCGATGTCCCACACGCCAACACCTGCAGAATCGACCTTGATCAAGATCTGTTCCGGTCCAACGTCGGGCACGGACACGTTCCGAACCGTGAGCACCTCGGGACCGCCAAAGCCATCGATCACGACAGCTTTCATCTCGTTGTTATCGCCGTTCATGACCTTTTTTGCCGCAGTCGAGTTTTTATACGTTATGCTATTACCCCATTCTTTCCTGATGGGGCGAACCGAGCGAGCGGCGCGGCAGTCTTTCACCACGCCGGTTCCCATCCTCGCTGGAATCCGCGCGGCTTATTTCGACTCGGGATACAAGGGTGAACCATTCACGGAATGCGAGGGCCGTTTGTTCGTTAATTTCGGTTTCTGTTCTCGGATGTGGCCTGCCATATGCCCCTTTGTTCATTGTTGGTGTACTCGCCAAGGGCCTTGAGGCAGGCGCGTGGTTCTTCATCAAGCCCGCAAGAAAAGCTAGGAATGCGTGATACAATCACTTTCGGTCGGGAGAAAAATAGCAAGTATCGACAAAATTGGCGAAATATTCAGCCATCGAGCTCCTTCTGGAGCTTTTCCAGCTCCTTCTTGAGCCGCTCGCTTTTGCTGGCGTCCTCTTCCGCGGTCGCCTCTTCCTCGTCCTCCATTGGCACCGCAATGTTGCTCGTGGGCGTCGTGGGTAGGCCCTCGCCTTCCAACATCACCTGCGCCTTGAGCTCCTCTAGCTCGTCATCGATGCCTTCCATCTCCTCGGTTTCGAGCCCCTCGGACATGGACTCCGCTGCCTCGTTCAAGCCCTCGATGGCTTCTTCAGACTCCTCGTTGAGCTCCATGATCTCCTCTGGCTTCAGCTCGTCAACCTGTTGCTTGAGCGTCGCCGTGGTCGTCCTCATGGTCTGGCCCATCGTTTTGATTACTTCGGCGGATTCGATGGCATCGCTCTGTTTCTCAAGCTTCAGGATGAAGCCTTGGAACCGTTCCAAATTCGTGAGGGCACGCTTGCGGCGAATCAGGTAATTCTTGGCCAGTGGGATGTTGCCATCGGCAACTGCTCGCTTCGCCTTGACTTGAAAATCAGCAGCATCCTTCTCGTATTTCTTGATTCCCAACCGGATTTGGTTTATTGACTGCTTGAGGTCTGCTTTTCCAGTATCTATGGTCTTTTTTGTATTTTTTTTCGGAAATAGCTTGTTCATGATGATCCGCCGGTTAGTGCTCAGTTTCTACTTCTTACATCGCAATTTTACAAATTAAACTTGTCAACTGGTATGTGAACGACTGGTTTACCGCCTAAAATATGGCTCTTTCAATTTTAAATCTTGGTATAGGCTAAGATTGCGCCCAATAGCTATGCTTCTTGCTTAATTCATTCGCATGGATTAGAAATATCTACCACGGCTATGATGCTATGATCGCGTGAGGATGTTATGAGCCCGAAGATGGCCCCCGAGAAAAAGGCCGAATTATTGGCCCTGTTCAAGGGCAGGCATGAGACGCCTGCAGCGAACCTTGTGACCATCGACACGATGAAAGGGATCGCCATCATGGTCATGCTCTACATCCACTTGGCATGGCGGTGGCGAGCGCTTGGCTGGTTTTCCCTGCTACGACTTGAATGGTATTTCACGGACTTTTTTCTCATGGCATTCGTTGCCCTCTCCGCGGTTGGCACCATGATGGCCCATTACTCTCGCGTTGCCGAGCAGGAGCGACAGCACGAGATCGAGCACGGGCAACAACGCGGGCACGGGCACGGGGGCTTGAATTGGCACGAGTTGTACCCGCGAAAGAAACTGCTCCGGGCATCGTTCCTGTTTTGGTACGGGGAGATCCTCAACATCATGTTTTACCTGAACATGGGCATCTTCCACCTGACCGGGTGGAACGTGATCACGACCATCGCGCTGTTCTCCCTGCTGTTGCCACTGATGCTCCAGTTGAAAAAAATCACGCGGGTGTGCATTGCGGTTGCCTTGGCATTGACGTATTACCCGCTATGCAACTGGGCCATGGGAGCGATACATGCACAGGGTATCAACATCAACGATTTCCAACTCGCCTACTTGCAGGATCCGAGAAATCTGGTGTACTGGCTGCTCTTCAATCATTCGTTCATGACCCCCGTGTACTCGTGGCTCATCGTGCCGCTGCTCGTGTCGGTGATTTTCGAGCCTCTAGTTAAGAAATGGACCACGGGGGCCAGGGATGGCGTGGCTACTGAATTGAAACGAATCGGCTTGGCTGGAGTCTTGTTGATCGTGGTCGGCGTGGCAACGGGTTTCTGGCTCACGTCGGATTACAGCCAAGGCTTCTTCGCGGAGTTGATGCGGGGGGACAATTACATCAAGTGGCCATTCCCGCAGGGGATGTTCGTGTTCCTCACCCGACACCTGCCGCAGTATATCTTTTACAACTTGGGCATCGTGTGCGTGCTGTTCTACGGCATAGGATGGTGGCAGCTCGTGCGTTGCAAGTCATTGTTCTTACAAGCCAAGATCGACGTTGCTGGAAGGCATTCTCTCACGATCTATGCACTGAGCAACATCGGCTTCCTCATCCCCATAACGTTAACGATGGGTTTTTTTTTTGTCGTGTTCGTCGCATGGCTTCTCTTCGTTATCGGGCTGATATGGTACCTCGATTCGAGGCATGATGGCATAGGAACACTCGAGTGGTTAGCCGACGTCTACACCAACCTCATCAGCTACGCGATGGACCAATCAAGCCGCGGAGCTGGCCGAAAGCAAATGGCGCACGGCATTGCCAAAAAAAGGGACATGGCTCCATCTGGCAATCGTAGCGGGAAATAAAACAATTCGAAGGAGATGGGCAGAGTTGGAGACCGTTGCAAAAATCAAGGACGCGATCCGGCGCGTGCTGTCGTTCGATGCTGTCACCGGAGGAAGCTCGCGCCAGTTCGTCATTCGATGTCTTGCCTGGTTGCTCATCTTTCGCTTTGTCTTGGCTTTATGGGCGATCGTCTATCCCGATTCAAAGAACATCGCATCATTTGTCGACCTCTCGATCACGCCGCTCGTGAACGGCAAACCCGGCAACGACTCGTGGTTTTACTGGCTCATCGCGACCCAAGGCTACCTGCCGACGGCAAGTCCTCCCGGATTTCAAGTAATTGGTTGGCGGCTCTTAAATTTTTCGCCGTTGTATCCTGCCGTCTTATCTTTGTTCATCTTCTTGTTCCAGGAGAACACGCCGTTCGTCCTCAACACGGTCTTCGTATTGGCAACGGCCCCGTTCTTAATCGGGTTTCTGAACAAGGTCGTGAAGAACCAAAGGACGGCCCGATTCGTTGCGATCTTGATCCTCTTCAACCCAATTTTCCAAGGCTATGCCATTTTTGGACTGACCGAGCCATTGTATTTCCTCTTGATCTTCGCGACCCTCGACGTTCATTACAAGGCAGGGCTCAAGTATCGTATCCTCGAATGTTGCCTGCTCGTGTTGATCGTGCTTAACCGGTTCATCGGCTTCGTGTTTGCCGTGTTTTACGTGTACAAGGCGTTATTCGCCCGCGGGAAGCGCCTGTTCCAGCGAATCGCGTTGCTCGTTCCCGCCGGCGTGCTCGGTGCGACTTACGCCACGTGGGACCTTGTTACCCTCGTGCTGCTCGGTCATACTCCATCAGAGGCACGGGCACATTATTGGGGCGATTTCATCAACTTGAACCCGCTCGCGCCGAGCTTTGCGCTGCAGGCGCCTCTCTTGCTTGCAGGCGCCGCGCTCGGCCTGCTCGTGTTGCTGGCGACGCTCTCCAAGCACGTGGAGGCGATCAAGTTCGAGGAGGAACGGTTTTCTCGCATAGATGTCCAGGCCTTGGTTGCCTATGCCGCCGCGACCATCTTTTTTCTCGGCCTGTTCAGCAAGCAAATCTCTCTTTTACGTTATACCGGGACCCTTTTTCCCCTCCTGATGGTGCTTGCCTTTGCAATCCCAACCGGAAAGCTAATACGCCTTGCCTCCTTCTTGATCGCTTGGGGCGTGAGTATGGCCAACGTGTATATCTTTGCTACGGGTAGCTCATACCAGATTCAGTTAGGATATATCCCCACGATCGACGGCGTGCTCGGTACAATCATGGCTGGGATCTTTCTTGCATTGTCGATGATGTTGTTTATCAAGCGAAAAGGGATACGGCATCAGGACGCCTTAGTGGCATTACAATTCATTTTCGGCATTTTGTTGATCCCGATCGTCATCGCTTTTCCTTGATCGCGTGCCCGAGTCGCTTTAGTGGGAAACAATAATGTTCATTGGTTAAATACCACTAAGTAAGTGTAGGCGATCATCACGGACACGAAGGAAGTAATGGATATCAAGCGCCAACTGAATCTTGGCAACACGCAGCTGGCATCGGGCGACTTCGAGTCCGCGTTGCAGACGTATCAAGCGGTGTTCGAGCAGTTCAGGTTTGCAAGCAATTCTGAGGGAATGGCGGGAGTGCTTTACCAAATCGGTATGACCTTGGTGAAGCTCGGCCAGTTTCAGGATGCCATCATCAATCTCAAGGAATCGCTCGAGCTCTATCGATTCCTGAAAAAGGATGATAAGATCGCCATGGTGTTCCACGCGCTTGGCATCGTGCACGTGGAAACGGGCGAGGACGAGATCGCGTGGCATTATCTCGAAGATGCCAGCAGCCTCTACCAGTCTTTGGGCAACAAGAACGGCATTGCCTCGATCGTGTTTGAAATCGCGAACATCAATTTCAAGAAAAACGATCTCACCGAGGCGTGGGAAAATTACACCAAGTGCTTGGAACTCGAAACCGAGCTGAACAACCAAGAAGGGATTGCAAAGGCCAACTACGCATTGGCTATGGTCGCCCTCCGCGAAAACAATCTTGCCGATGCAAAAACGTACCTTGCAGAAGCATCGCGCATTTTCGACGAGAACAGCTCCTTGGACGGTAAGATCAAGGTGAAATCCTTGGAGGGCATCATTGCCCTGAAATCACAGTTGTACAGCGACGCGGAAAAGCTCTTTGATGAGTGCACCCGGTTAATTAGCGAGCGTTACATCAAGGAGCCGGGCAAAACGGGCGTGCTCGACAAGCAAGAGGAGGTGCAGGTGTTCAATTACATGGGCAGCCTGCTCCTCGAGGATTCCCGGTACAACCTGCCTGACATCGGAATAACGCTGAATCTTCGGGCCTACGAGTATTTCGAGAAGGCTGCCGCGCTGTCGACCGAGATCCAGTTCAATCGCGGGAACAGCCAGGCCCTGTTCAACCTGGGATTCATCCTCTTCCAGCGTGGCGACATCGAAAGCATCACGGCGTCCGTGGGAAAATTCGCGAGCGCCCTCGACATCGCCAAGGAACTCAAGGACAACGAGTTGCTCACGCGGATCCTGCTGATGCTCGGCATGGCATATCGCCGCCTCAATCTCTTCGACCAAGCGCTCGTGCACCTGCAGGATTGCATCGCGATTTCCAGGAAACAAGGGTATTCGGGGGTGGAAGCTCGCGCGCTCGTGGAACGATTCAAGATCCATTTCCAACTCGGTCGGCTCCCCGATGCCCTGTCTGCCCTGGAACTGGCACAAGATATCGCGTCTAACCACGCCGAGTTGCAAGGGTTGGAGGGCGAGATTTACCTCCTGAAAAATGATTTCTACCAGTCCATCGGCGACATCGAAAAGGCCACCGAGTGCTTGGAAAAAAGCAAGGACATATTCGCGTCGAGAAAAAACGCCCGGGATTATATCAAGGTGCTCCACGAGTTCGCGCGGCTCAATCAAAACCAAGGTTTTCTATCGTACGCCATCACATACTTGGCTGAAATCGAGTCCCTCTATCGGGACCAGAACCTGCTCCAAGAGGCATCACGGGTGAAGATCGAGCGTGCTGGCTTGATGGTCGCGAGCGGGAACGTGGACAGCGCCGTGAAGCTTCTCCGCGACGAAATCGCCTTCCTTGCCGATGCCGAGTTCACGGATGCCGAGGACATCGGTGCAGCTGCCAATGTCATTTTATTCAAAGTTCTCAAGGCAAAAAACGATTTTTTGGAAGCAGATTCGCTTTTCCAAGATTTATTCAACTACTACCGGAAGAATGGGAAGATCATCGAATTGTTCGACATCATGATCGGCGTGGCCTACGAATCGATCGAAGCCGGCGATATCACCTTCTTGAAATCCGCGATCAGCCGGCTCTGGAAGATGGTCACCGCCCGTTCCGAGAGCCTTGAATACCAGCAGCGCCTGTCCTGGTTTTTGCACGTTTTTGGCTTGATCCACCAGCAGGAAGGCGATCTCGAAACCGCCAAGAAATATTATGATGAATGCCACGCGATTCTCCAAAAGATGAATTTTGCCGGCGAAAGTGCAGTCCTTCTCGCCCAGATTGCCGAGCTCTCGTTCATCGAAGGGCGAGCCGAGGCACTCGCCATGTTCAGAAAGGCGGCAGACGGGCTCTCCCCAGTTCTCTATGGCGAGGATCTCGCGAGGATCAACGCCCGGATCGCCATCCTGCTCCACGCCCAAGATGACGTGGACGGGGCCATCGAAGCCGCCTTGGTTGCCGTGAAGCTATTCGAGGATCAGTTCATCCTTCGCCAGGCAGGTGTCGATCAAGGAAAACGTTTTAGATTTTACCTGCCCGAGTTCAGCATCTATCAATTCTTGGCAGGCTTATACCTGGAGAAGTATAAAGAAGAAAATGATCCCGTATCTCTCGAGCGCGCGCTTATCGCCATACAATTCCAAAAGATCTACGACCAGCACGAGAAATATTTCAAGAAACACCTTTTCGAGATGTATGCATGCAAGGACCGCGAGGAAGATCTCGACACCGACGAATCGTTACGCCAGCAGGTACATATCCAGTACAAACGCCTTGCATTCCTTGCCGAAACCCTCGCGTTCCAAGCCAAGCTCCTCGCGTCGCCTGATGTCCAGAAGGAATTCGTGAAGCAGACCATGGAGGAAATCTCCACGAAGATCGACGAGGACAAACTCAAGCTCGACGATCTCTTGGTCCAAATCAAGAAAAATCGCTCCGTCATCATGGATTGTGCCGATCCCGGATCCTTCGTCCCGTTTCTCGGGTTCAACATCGTGAAGAACGTTCAAAAATTGCTGGTGGCACATCCCGAAACGTGCGTTATCGATTATAGCATCTTCCCCGAAACATCCAAGATTGCCGTGTATCTGGTCTACCAAGACAAGGTCGAACTTGTATTGCGCGAGTTAACTCCCGAGTTTTGGTCTCTCGTCGTTGATTTGCACGATGCCTCGGTAAACGTGGAGGAATCGAAGATCCTGTTCACGCACCAAAAGCTCACGGACTGGTTGTTCCCGAAGTCGATCGAGGACAGGATCGACGAACTGGACCTGCAATACACGTTTGTCTGCCCGTGTCCGGCCCTTTCAGACGTGAGATTTAACATCCTCGGCGAGGAAAATGATGCATGCTTCTCGCATCCATTCTTCCACGTCCAGAACCTTCTCCTGCTCAAGAGGATTCTCGTGCAGGAAGATACACCAGTCTCGTTAGAAGAGTCGCTCGATTTCGCGCTGTTCTACCCGGAAGGTCCCGAGTCTGCTTCCATCGACGAGCAAGATGGCCTGTTCGAGCTGTTCGATTCCGAAGGCGAGGCCGTCCGCGCCAGTTTCTATCCCGACCTGAAAGCAACCTATGCCGGGTTCCAGGATGCGAACGCGCTCGCACCAGCCGTAATACACTTTGCTGGTCATGTCTTTTTCCCCTCGTCGCTGCCTATGAAGGGTTTTTTCTCCTTCAACGACCGGTCGTTCTACCTGGAAGACTTTCTCGAATTCGACTTGCAGCGAAAAAATACCCTGTTAAGCTGCTCGAGCGATGATACCGTGCTCGCTAGCTTGGAAGAAATCTTTTTCACTTGGCGGACTTTAGCGTTCAGCCACGTGCCGAATTTCATCTACTCCTATTCGGATTTTGGCTACACATCCGAGTTTTACAAGCGAATTTATGGTAAGATAATCCGCGGCGACACGCTTGGCGAAGCATATCGTGGGTCACTTCTCGAGCTAAAAAAAGTTGCAGAGATCTCGCCATTGGCAAGGGCGAACCACGTACTCATCGCATCTCCTTATTGGAAACTAAAATAATTGAGATTTTTCCACTTCGACGAGAGATCCGGCCAATTTAATTACGAGTAAGCCTAAAACTGGGGAGGCTGGTAAGCCCCGTTGGCGGTATCGAGCTGTCTTTTGATGTCTTCGATTTGACGGTGCACGTCTTTCAATTTTTCAGCGAACAATTGATGGGTCTGGAAGTACACCGAGGGTGCTACCTTGCCGGTTTCGAATTTGGACTCAAGGTTCCTCAATGTCTCTTGGATCGAACCCTCCCGGTTCTCGGCCTCTGCCAACGCGTTCATGATCATCATGGTCTCTTGGCTCTTCTGGGCCCTGGCTTGGAATGCTTGCTGATCGTATTCCTCGTAGGCTTGCGATGCAGGCGCAGTCCTCGGGGAAGGCGACCCTTGTTCAGTATACGGATGATAGATTGGTTGCTGGTAGGACGGGGGTTGTTGCCGAGCCGGTGCATAATACGCGGGACGCTGGGCTTGGTGCTGCAGGCTACCCCGTGGTGCATATCGCTCGTCGGGATATGCATTGAAATCACGCGGATCGCCTGTCACGGCTGCTGGATCCTTTGGATAGACCGGTGTATGCCCGCTTCCGCCGAAATCGTCGAAAGGGGGGCGATTTGCTGCGCGTGAATACTCGATCGCATCGTAAGTCCCCCGGGCGGCATCGAGCTGCGATTCGGGGTAGTAGGCTTGCTTACTTTCCTGCCCGCTCGAGAATCCGTTCGTGGGCATCATCGGGTCCAGGCTATTAGCTTGGCCGGCATGGCCCGCATAATCCTGCACCGTGTAAAACCCGGTAGGCTTTGCTGCAAGTGCCTCCAAGTCCCCTGCGTTGAGCAGGGCGTTGATATTTTCCTCGATGTACGTCTTGATCTTGAAAATCGAGTTCACGTCGAAATTCTTGATGCGTTGGACCTTATCGAGGTCGACCTTGTTGAGCCGGTCGAAGTCCAGAAATTGCTCGGAGTAATTGACCAGCGTCTGCATCTTAGGCTTGTCCATGTTGAACTTGAGCTCGATGCCCTGGAATTTCAGGACGAGGCGCTTGATCACCTTCCCGGTCACTTCCGTCGAGAGCAACTTGGTGAGGGGGAACGAGAAGAGCAACCCGTCGGATTTCTTGACGACGCCTTGCGTCTTGATGAACTTGAAGTACCGGTTCGTGATCAAGATGTGGCCGTGGCCCTTGTGATCATCCTCGTCCGAATCCAGCTTGACGTCCTCGGCAGAGATGATCGGGAATTCGTCCTTCTCCAGCGTGATCACGCCCTTGCCGACATATTTACCGAAGAACTCCTTCACGCCAGTTAAAAAATCGAGTCGCGTCTTGAGCGTCGCAAGCATGTCGGTGGGCTGGTTGAAGCTCTCCGAGACCTGCCCCATGAACGTGAGGAAGTCCGATTGGAGCTGGTGTATGTAGGTCTCGAGCATTGCGATGTCCTCGTTCTGCCAAGGCTTGTTGCCGAAGAAGTAAGGCTGCTTGGACTTGAGGAACAGGAAGAAATTGTTGATGCGGTTCAAGATGCGCCGCTCGATCATCGTGGACTCCTCCATCACGTTCAGGAGATCTGTTTCGAGGCTCGGCTCGTGGATCAGGACCGGGTTCTCCAGCCGCAACTTCATGAGGTGCTGCTTCACCAAGCTGAGGAAGTCGGTGAAGTTCTGGAAATCAATGAGGATGTTCCGGCAATCCAGGATGATGTTCTTGTAGATGTCCTTGAGATCGCTCTTGAGCTCGTCAACGTGCGTCGTGTTCGTGGAGTGGCATTTTGGGCAGCAAGACCGTTCCTTGACAATCGTTCGCAACTTGGCGTTTTCCTTGCCCGCGTCCCGGCATTGCTTGCAGTACAGCGTCCCCGTCTTTTCGTCGGTGGAAAACAGGTTCATTCCACATTCCGAGCACACCGTGATTTCCTCGTTCACTTTTGCCACGCATGACTCGCAAAAGATGGTCCTGCAATCGTGGCAATAATGATTAGCACTGGAGATGTTTTTACCGCACATCTCGCACTCGTGGAAGTTGGGGATCCTGTGTACTGGCCTTGTGACGCCACGTATCATTTTGTATCACGACTCACGACGTTGATTCGAACACGACTTACATCTATCCAATCGCACACTCTCGAATGCGTTATTTTCAAGAGCCGTGTCATCGAGAGAATAGAATCGCGAGATGATGCCGCGTGCCCGATGCAGAAGAATACAAGGCTTACATGACGGGGTTCATCAAGCAGGTGTGCGATACGTGCGGGCCGAGGATCACTACGACCGAAGCCGACCATGCGGGATGCGTGATGGTCCGTGACGAGTGTCAGAAATACACCGATAGTCCCGATGACGTTCTCGTCGAGGAATTCTCCTGCGCGAGCCGGGCCTACCCCGGGGGCCTCGTCCGGGTCGGTCGCGTGTTGTTCACGATCGGGTTCGTGCTCTTTCCAACGGTCTATTGCTGGGGGACGATCATCGCCTGCCTCCTCGGCGTGGTGGTGGTCGTGGTGGAGCTCATGGTCTTTATCGAGTTCATCGACCCGTTCTACAAGCACGGGACCTCCTACAATGTTTTTGGTCGCTTGAAGCCAGCCAGGGAACCGAGATTTCTCCTGCTCTTCCTCGGGCACGAGGATTCGGCGTTCGAGGTGCCCTTCGCGGCACGGTTCGGGGCCAAGACCAGCCGCCTGTCCATCGGGGCGATTTCGCTCGGGTTCTACGCGATCATTCTCGCCTCGTGTAAACTCGTCTATATGGCCCTCGGGGGTGCCATCATCTACCAATGGACCATCCTCGCGTGGACCCCGTTCGAGTGGGCATTTTTCATACCCTTCATCGCATGGGGGCCATTTTTCTATTACGTGGCCAAGAACCTCGCCGGCGGCAAGCCCGTGCTCGGTGCGAACGATGATCTTTCGGGCGTGGCGGTGTCCCTTGCCATCGGTAAATATTTCAGCGAGCATCGCCCCGATTACGTCGAGATCTGGTTCGGATCGGTTGGTGCGGAAGAAGCGGGCCAGCGCGGATCCAGACGGTTCGGTGCAGCACACGTTCACGACGAGTTCATGCGGGACCACGGCTACCTGATCGCGCTGGATTCGGTCTCCGGCCCCTCCCTTGCCATCCTCCAAGGCGAGGGCATGCGAATCCCGAAGGTTGCCTACACGCCAGAGATCGTGGCCAAATTGCTGGAAGCAGCCGAGGCTTACAAGGCAGAGTGCCCTCCCGGCGAGATGCCGGACTACCAAGGCGTGTTTGCCACGTTCGGTGGTACCGATGCGTGCAGCCTCGTGAAGTCGGGATTGAAAGCTGGAGGGATCGCGGCAGGCGACCCGAAAACTATGTATGTCGACAACTGGCACCAGGCCAGCGACACGCCGGAAAATATCAATGGTTCAATGCTCTGGACGGTGTTTAACGTGTGCCGACTTCTCGTCGAGAAGAAAGATGAAGAGTACAAGACTAACGAAAAGTGACCTGTAGTGGATCGGAAAGTGAACCAGATAGGCATCGTGGTAGCAGATATCGATGAAGCCATCCTTTATTACGAGGGCGTGCTCGGACTGGGCAAGTTCCAGGTGATCGACCGGCCGGTCGAGACGTGCACGTTGCACGGCGCCGAGTCCACATTCCGGGTGAGGACAGCGCTCGGCAAATCCGGAGACATCCAGATCGAGCTCATCCAGGTGCTGGAAGGCCGGTCCGCCCACAGCGAGTTCCTAGAGAAAAACGGCCCGGGCATGCACCACTTGGGGTTTTTCGTGGAGGACATCGACACCGCACTTCAAGCACTCCCCGCGGGCACCGAGATGATCGCCCGGGGAGAATTTCTTGGCCTTGCGTGGGCGTATGCAGACACGATGTCGACAGCAGGCTGCATCACGGAATTCATGCAATTACCTAGCCCCAAATCAAAGGGGCGGAAAAGCAAGCCGTGATATCTCCACGAAGGTTTCACATTCCATGAGGAACCAATCATGGACAACGAACAAATTGCCGAACGCAATCAAGTATTGGACGAGATATTGATGGATCGCCGCTCGATCCGCGCCTTTTCCGAGGAGATCCCCTCCAAGGCGGACGTGGAAGCGGTCATTTTTGCCGGGCAACTCGCGCCGTACGCGGCGATGTCTGTGGGCACCCGGGAAGATTACCGGCGATTCGTGGTGGTACCACGGGACAGCGACACGATGGCCCGCCTCAAGGAGATCCTCGACGCGAAGGCGAAAGAACAATATGAAAGTTTTAGCGCGGCCATGGCACATAATCCTGATCTCCACAAGCAGGGAGCGGCCTTTGCGAAGAACTTGAAGAATATGGCAGAGAACGGCGTGAGAAGCTACGGAAGCGCGGCGTTCAACATCATTGTCGCCGAGATACGGGGCATTCCGGACACGGGTTCAAGGTCCCTTGCCCACTGCATGCAAAACATGTGGCTGAAGGCAACCGCGTTGGGGCTTGCATTCCAGCTCGTTTCTATTACCGGGCAAATGTCCGATGATCCTGACTTTTGCGAAGCGATCGGTCTCAACCCTGGCGAATTCAGTTTTGACGGGTGCGGGCTCGGGTATCCGGCGCAGCCCCAGGAACCGCGGTCGAAAACATACATTCCAGAATACGTCACGTGGCTTTAGGTCGTTCCCGTGCAATTTTTCTTGATTATCACGTGAGATCGCCGCAGGCGCACTTGGATTCGTGCACGAGATCGATCAGATCATCGAGGCCGGTGGCGATCTTGGCCGATGGTCTCCTCCCGGCGATGGAAACCTTCACGGGATGGATGGTGGGCAAAAGTCGTTTCACAATTTCCGTGGAGGCAATGGAAAACGAGGCAATCTCGCCGGTGTCCTGATCCAATCGGTTGATCAACTCATCCGGATTGTTAAGGTAGGCATCTGTCGAATCTTCAAGAAGATCAGCCTTCGAAATGACGTGCAGGAGCGGAATGTCGAGTTTTAGCCTGAGCCCGGTTAACAAAAGGACGAGAAATGCATAGCCCGCGGGAGTGTTTATGATATCCGCCGGGATGAGAAATATACCCGTGACATCTGCAAGCTTTTCCTTCATTTTCTTCATGACCGCGTTACCCGCTTCCGAGAAGATCAACGGATCCAGCTGGCCGGGTGCGTCGATGATGACATAGGCTGGCATGGACTGGCAGATCGGATCGAGCATCGGGTCGATTTCCCGTTCCATGAGTTCGAACGCTTTCACCATTGCGCCGTTCGGGCCGAGCTTGTATTTCTTCATGACGTTGACTAATGTAATTCTCTCCCGAACATCGATCGTCCACGGATCGCTATCATCGCTCCCGGGATCGAGGTTAACCGTCACCACGCTCTCGGATCCTTGATCAGCGATGAGCTTTAATGCGAGGGTCCTTGCAAGCGTGGTTTTTCCCGATCCCGCCGGGCCCAAGATCAACAGGCAAGTTGTCATGCTTGCTTCATCTTTTTGAAAGGAACACCACTCATTTTCTTTTACTGGAAGTTAAGGACTTATCGCCGAGGACTCAAATCAGGCGCTTGCTTGGCTATCACGTGGGATATCTTGAGGAAGCCTCTCGCCCTGCAAATTTTCCACAGCGAACTGGACCATCGGTGATGCTGGTGTCGAAGCTCTCGAGTTTGGAATGTGACTGCACCGTGCGCTCGTGCCGGGTCGATCCCCCATCATTGTCGGCGAATTTTTAGATAAAAATTAAATTCCGTTCACATTTGATCAGAGCAAGATAATCATTTAGCTGATACAACATGTCTTCACTACCACTAATTATCAATGCCAAGGGCATCATTACGTCATACCGTCGTGGTCAGCACAGGCAGTGGCCCTCGCAAATACTATGTCATTTCGACGGCTTCGAAACGAAGGAAGATGCGGCAAAACTGATAGGACACGTGATGGAATGGGTTTCTGAAAGCGGTACCTCTATCAAGGGAAAGATCACGCGCACCCACGGCGGGCATGGTGTTGTTCGGGTGCAGATGCTCGATAGAGGCGTGCCTGGCACGGCCCTCGGCACACCTTGCAAGATCGTCAAGTAATTCCTCTTGATTTTTCTGTTCCTCTCAGCGAGTCTGCCGTCTGAAAGCGATCGTCGGCTTTAACACGGTTGCAATCCTGAAGTACAGGCCCAAGAATCCTAGGCACCCCGTCACGGCGAATAAATAAGCGCCGAGTCCCCAACTCTGAGATAAAAAGAGTACCAGGACCAACATCAGGAAAATCACGAGACCAAGGAACGGACCATCGAGAAAGACATCTCTCGAAGTGATTTTCCGTGTTTTTTCCTTGAGCTTCACGGGCATACGTGCAAATGAAACGCGAGCAGGGCTCGCGCTCGACGTTCACTAATTCCAAAGACGTTCACAAATTTTAATGTCGACGATCACTAGTTTTACTGGTTCCGATGACGCCATTTTCCTGCAAGGATATCTTTCCATATAGCAGTTACAGGAAGGAGCAAGAATCTTTCATCCAACGCAGTTTTGAGGCTCTCAATAGGGGCGATCACGTAGTCGTTTCTGCTCCGAACGGGTTTGGAAAGACAATCTCAACCCTAACGGCTGCGATACCCGTTGCCTTGGAAAATGACCTGAAGATCGTGTATTGTTGCCGGACCCATACCCAGAACAGCCGCGTGATCGCCGAGCTCAACGCCATTGGCGAGCACCTCAACCAAACGGAGGGCGATTCCAAGGAGCTCCTCGGCCAGATCGGCGGTATCAGCCTCCGCGGGCGGGGTGAGATGTGCTTCAAGACCCAGATCACGAAAACCGGGTTAAGCCCCGGAGATGCGTCTGTCGTCTGCTCCCAGCTCCGCAAGGATAAGAAGTGCGTCTTTTTCAACAACTTCCAGAAACTGCTCGAAAAAAGCAACCAGCTCGGGATCCCAGGCGATACACTCGCCTTCGATGCCGACCAGATCATGGCGTGGTGCTCGGAAAAGAAGATCTGCCCCTATTTTTTCGCCAAGGAATTGATGGCATCCGTCCGGGTCATCGCGGCGAATTACAATTGGATATTCAACCCGACCATCCAAGACAAGTTCCTCGATTCCATCGGCAAATCCATTGAAGATATTCTCCTGATCATCGATGAAGCCCACAACCTGCCTTCCCTCGCCGAGGAGATCAACTCCCTCAAGCTCGGGCGATACACGGTCATGGCGGCCAAGAAAGAACTCGTTGATTATTTCGGGTACACGCCAGAATTGAGAAAGATCGAGGCTTTCTTGGCTGCGGTTGAGGAACTATTTACCACGTTCGAGAAACGAATCGGGATGCAGGAGGAAATCGAGATCGATGCGAGGAATATCATCGAGTCCCTTTCAGCCGTCGTGGATGGCAATCTCAAGGGATTCTTGACGTTCATGTCGGAAAAAGGAGAAGAGATCCAGAAAAAGAAGGTCGAGGCCGGCAGGAAGACCCCCCGATCGTTCGTCCATGCCGTCGCGCAATTCTGGTCATCGTGGTACTTCTCGACGGTCGACAAGGCCGCCTATTATCACGTGTTCTCCCAGGATTCCAACAAGACCTCTGCCAATTATTTCTTGGAAGCGGTTTGTCTCGATCCGGGCTTGGTCGGCATCAAGGATGTCATCGAAAACGTGTATGCGACGATCTCCATGTCCGGCACGATCCTGCCCGAGGCATACACCGCGATCTGCAGGATCCCATCGCCGTCGACCTTCAAGCTCGATTCGCCCTTTTCGATCGACCAGGTCAAGTCGCTGGTTCTGGAAGGCGTGTCCACGGAGCAGGGCGCCAGGAATCCATCAATGTATGCCAAGTATCTCCGGAAGATCGTTGAGATGGCCAGCGGCACGCCCAAGAACTCGGCAGCGTTCTGTGCCTCCTACACCGTGCTGAAGGGTATCCTCGATGCCGGGTTCGAGAAGGCGATGCGGCAGCTCGGCAAGATACCGGTCTGCGAAAAGCTTGGCATGACGTCCGCGGAGAACGATGACCTGATCACGAATTACAAGAACAGCTGTCGGACGTCAAACGGGGCCTGTCTTCTTGGCGTGTGTGGCGGGCGCAACTCGGAGGGACAGGATTTTCCCGGTGACGAGATGAATGCAGTTATGATCTGCGGCGTTCCGTACGCAACGCCGACGCCGCGCGTGAAGAAAAAGATCGAATATTACGACACGATGTTCGAGGGAAAAGGTTGGATGCTTGGGTACCTGATTCCTGCCGTGCAAAAGGCAAACCAAGCATGTGGGCGGCCGATCCGCACCATGACTGACACGGCCGCCGTCATTCTCGCGGACGAGCGGTTCAAGCAGGAAAGGATCCTCAAGCTCCTGTCGCCGTGGGTCTTGCGGAACATCAGCTCCCTCAAGGATGTCCAAGGCGCGCTGGAAGCGACCCTGTCCAATTTTTACGCTAAAAAAATGCACTAGTGCACCTGAACTGTTCCGGATCGAAGAATCCCTCTAGAAGCTGCGTCCGACGTGGAAACGATGGCTCAAGCTCGAACTCGACGATTTGGTCATTATTTATTACGAAATCCCGCAAGATGAGGACAAAAAAAAGTTGCACCTGAGCCTGATCGGGCCACTCGGCAGCTTGGATAGCTTGGAAGTGCTCCCAAAAATCGGCCCGGCACTAGCCGACCTCTTGCAAACGCTCTACGCCTACCAATTTTTATCTATATGTCCCTTCTCAAGGAGATAGAGAGGGATTGCGGGGCCAAGGGACCCGTCATCACTTTTTTATAATCTTTGAGCAAGATCAGCTCGAAGGTCGAAATATTAACTTGAGGATCGGCAGGATGGAACGTTCTTATATCAGGGGGATCGTCTATTCGGTGCACGACGAGAAGCAGGGGCCGTGGCCTTACGCGTGGATACCTGTGAACCTGCCTGACAAGTTGCGTGAAAGAGTATCGTGGGAAATGATCAACGAGTTCACGGACGACAAGATCATGGAGCCCCTCGTCGTTTTCCCGCTTCCAACGTTCAAGATGAAGATGCTGGTGAAGCACTTCGATTTTAGCGGAAAAAACTTCCGCGGAGGGCGATGTGCGACCACTCTCGCAGTCTTATTCAACGAGCAAGATGATGTTGTATTTTATAGGTACATGCGTGATTTCGAGGTGCTTTTTGACAACTATGCCCGAGAAATCAACTCGATCCAAGAAAATGACGGAAAACCTATCGACGTGCAGCAAAAGATCGCGGATTTCAATACTGATATCAACGCCCTCATAAATACCTTGTATATGAATGAAATGGGGTACGATTCCAAAATTGCATTTCCCGAGGAGGACCAAGATTCCGGTGCTGAATCTGGACATATTGCCAAGTTCAAGGTGATAGTTTGCGGGAACCCCGCTGTCGGTAAAACATCTCTTGTCCTTCGGTTCGTGCACAACGCGTTCAAGCACTCGTACCTCGAAACCCTCGGGGTCGTGATCTCCCGAAAAGACGTGATAATCGGAAACTGCATTGCAATGTTGCAGATCTGGGACGTGGCAGGACAGGCGAAATTCAACTCCATCCGCAAGCAATTTTATGGAGGCGCCCGTGGTGCCATTATAATGTGCGACATAACCAATCCGACAAGCTTTCACGACGTCAAGAGTTGGTACAAGGATATTAAAGCCGTTGTTGGCAACATCACGGGTATACTAATCGGGAACAAGAAAGACCTTGAAAACGAGCGGCAAGTCTCGACCACCGAACTGAATGATCTTGCTTCGGAACTCGGCTTGGACGTTTTCGAGACATCAGCCCTATCCGGGGAAAACGTTGAGGATGCGTTTAAGATCCTCACTGAAAAGCTCGTGAAAAGTCTTATTTAAGTGAGGATAACGTAAGATGCCAAGCAGGACCATGACCGACACGGCAGCCATCATCTTAGCAGATGATAGGTTCAAGAAGGAAAAGATCCTGAGAATCCTGTCACCGTGGATATTACGGAACATCAACTCCTTAAAGGATATGCCGGGCGCGCTCGAGTCAACATTGACGAGATTTTATTCGCAAAAAGCCCGGGAGTAGTTACATTCTTTTACTGCGAATAAATCTATAAGTGTTGAATCCAAAAGATGAACAGCCATATTGATTGAAAGATTCAAAGGTATTTCGTTCATGGTCGATGAAAAGCCAAAGGCCGTGTGGGCACCATTCCTACATTTTTACCAGCCGCCTGTTCAGGAACCTTTTGTTCTCAAGGAGATCAACAACACGTGTTACGAACCCCTGTTCAACATGCTTCTCGAGAACCAAGAGTTCAAGGCCACGTTCAACGTGAACATGGTGCTCGTTGATCTTCTCCTAGATCACGGGATGGATCATACTGTGGACCTATTGAAAAGCCTCGTATCGCAGAAGCAGGTGGAGATCGTCGGGTCCGGCAAGTTTCACCCCATCCTTCCGCTGATCCCGAAGAACGAGGTGGTTCACCAGATCGCCATGCAGGAAGGCGATCTCAAGGCCGAGTTTCCCGGCTGGGAGAAGAAGGGCTTTTTTGCCCCCGAAATGGCGATCTCGCCCGGCGTCGCCTCGTTGATCAAGGAACTCGGCTACGAATGGCTCATTGCCAGCGGTATTGCCTGTTCATCCGAATGGGCATACAACAAGATCTACCAGAGCCCGGAAGGCTTGATACTTTATTTTCGGGACGACATCATCTCGAACGAGATCTCGTTCCAGAAGATCGACGTGGAATCCTTCCTCGAGAAGGTCAAGACCCTGTATAGCAAGCCGCACTACATCATCACGGCGCAAGACGGCGAAACGTTCGGCCACCACGTGCCGCATTACGAGAGAACGTTTCTCATGAACGCCCTGCAAGGGGCGATCGACGGGCAAATAACACTCTGCCACGTCTCCGATCTCCCGAGCTACTTCCCCATCGACGGGGCCATCCGGGTCATCTCGTCCAGCTGGAGCACCAGCGAGGAGGATCTGAATTACAGCATGCCATATCCGCTGTGGAATAACCCTGATAACCCCATCCATCGGATTCAACTCAAGCTCATGAAGAACGTGCTTGAACTCGTGTACTTCATCGAGGAATGCAACGAGGCGAAGGACGTCAAGGAAGCGAAGACCGCCCGGTACTTCCTCGATAGGGGCCTTCACTCGTGCCAGCTCTGGTGGGCGTCGATGCGGCCCATGTGGTCCCCGATGCTGATCGTGAAGGGAGCCGAGTTGCTCCTCCGCGCCGCGTTCAACGCCCGGCTCGGGATCATCGACAAGGCCGGGGACAAGACCCTGCTCGCCGACTCGGAGGAGCTGTTCGACCAGACCGCGCAGTATTACTCCCTCTTGCTCATGGAAATCACGAAAAACGAGCAGGTCATCCAGAAAAAACGCCCGAGGGAAAGTCTTTTCGACAGCACGTTCCCCATGGAATCTGATATGAACGGGAAATCCACACAACCGTCTAACAGGTGATATTTATATCACAAAAAAAAGTTATCTTCGAATTCAAGGGCGATTGGGACGACACCAAGCCGTTCTTCATCGAAGCAATCACCGCGGGATTCTCGACGTTCGTTATGCGTGACCATGATATCGTTGAAAAGGTTCGGTCCCTCGGAAAGGTCGAGATCGTGTCGCCCGATACCGACATCCAGCCCGATCTCATTCTCATCGAAGCAGGGTCGAGCGAGCCATCCGATCCCGCGTTACAGGACCTGCTCGCGGTGCCGGCTCCTAAGTGCGTCTCCATGGACCTCGCCAGCAGGGAGGACGAGGACCGGGCGCGGCAATTCGCCGCCATGGGCATATCGCTCCTGATCGCCAATGCCACGGACTGGCGCGTGATCCCGCTGGAGAACCTGATCGCGGACTTCCAGAAGTTGAACACATCCCTGGCAGCCTGCGTGACCAGCCTCGACGAGGCCCGGTTGTTCTTTGAAACGCTGCAAGTAGGCGTCCAAGAAGTGTTCTTCTCGGCCGACGTCTCGGCCATCTCCCCTGACGACCGTGATTTCTCGCGGTGGAAAAAATTGGTTTCGACCTCCGGACACGTGGAGATGGTCGATATCGAGATTACCCGGATAGAGGAGATCGGATCGGGCGACCGGGTGTGCGTCGACACGATTTCTATGATCGAGCAGGGCGAGGGAATGCTCATCGGAAACCACGCCAAGGGCTTCTTCCTGGTCCACGGCGAGATCGCAGACACGGAATTCGTGAATGCTCGTCCGTTCCGCGTGAACGCAGGCGCGGTCCATTCCTACACGCTCGTGGCAGGCAACAAAACGGCGTATCTCTCGGAGCTTAAGGCAGGGGAGCTGGTCATGCTCGTCGATTTCCAAGGCAACACGAGGGACACGAGGGTTGGTCGCGTAAAAATCGAGACCCGGCCGATGCTGCTCGTCGAGGGGCAGGTTGGAGACGAGACGATCTCTGCCATCCTGCAAAATGCCGAGACGATCTGCTTGGTCGACGAAACCGGGCACCAAGTTTCCGTCTCTCGCCTTTCGATCGGCGATCGCGTGAAAGGCTATATGTCGGGATCGAAAGGCCGCCATTTTGGCAGGGATATCGAGGAAAAGATCATCGAAAAATAAGCATTTCACTATTTCTGCTGTTGCAGGTATTCGGCGTCGCAGATCAGGCAACTCCCTTTCGTGAGGAGGCACACCCTAAGACAATTTTCATGGTAGACTGTCCCACAAGACTTACAACGCCAAATCTGGCCATCCGTTCGTCCGTGCTCGTCGAGTATTTCGCCATCCCCGAAAGCGCATTTTTGAGTTACCTTTTCGAGGTCGTCAGGCGTGATCTTTTCGACGTTAATCATGGGAACTTGCGCCAGATCAATTGTCTCGATGTTAAATTGCTGTTGTGTTTGCGACGGTGGCTCGGTTTGCCCCATTTGCTTGAATTCGAGCGCGGTGTCCGAGCCTCCTCCTAGCGTTTGTTCTTGCATATGAAGGATATCGGCTGGAAAGACCCCGCCCTTGTGTCTCTCCTCTATCAGCTGGATAAGAAAGGCAAAATCTCGCCGAGCTTTGGTATTCTTTTCATTGCGAAATCCCTCCTCTATTTTAAACACCGTTTCATCCATTTTCCTGGAAAGCTTGGCATCATCTTTCTTCTGAAGTTTGGAGGCGAGATCGTTGTACTCGTCTGCCAATTTCCGAACTTTCTTGTCCCATTTCGCATCGGGCGGAATTTTCGACCATTTAGGAACGGTGGCCATGGATATTTATCTCTTGGTAATGAGATAAATCTTTATCTCACAAACTAGGATTGCCGACGAGCAATGCCCGACACGGATCACCTCCCCGGTTCGAACCTGCATCGTGGATCTAGTAACTTTGCATTCACTCTTCACGAACAGGTGATTTACGAAACAATCGTGGTCTTGCCACTTCCAAGCGGGAAAGTGCACGCGAGTCCCGTCGGCGTCCGTTTCACTGGGTGCATCGAATCTGGGAAGGAAACATTCGAGGCGATTGTTTACCAAGGTGCCGTCATCCACGACCTCCTCGTGCACGCGAGACGATGCATCATTCAATTCCCTGCCTTGCATCAAGTGGATGTTTTCGTCCTCGGGTTCAAGGATCTCCTTCCAGAGTATGCTGGCTTGCAAACTAAGGACGAGAACATCGGGCAATCACCCGTTTTTTATCTCCCGTTCCTGAAATCCATCGAAAACTTTTTCGAAGTGCGAGTCACCGACACGATCGACGAATTGATCGACGATCGGGTGTCCAGGGCGAGTCCAGATAATGACTCTGCAACCAAGATCATGATGGAGACGGTTGCCGCCCACGTCAGGAACCCGCACCTCCCTCCTTTTTGTAGATATCCGGGCCTGTTCGTTGAATTTCTCGTCGCCGCGAGCCGGGCCAAGATGCTGGATCCACGCACGAGTTCTTGGAATGCGCTCTTGGTGGAATTACATTCGATGGCAGAAAACCTCAAGAAAATCGCGCCTTTAGATGAAAGAAACAGGTATATCGATTCCATACTTCTTAAATTGGCAAGCTAAACTCCTTTAGAATAGAGTTATAATAACCCAGTCTCGGTGCAGGTACACGATCGGCAGTGGAAGCGGCGAAAAAATCGCAAAAGTCACGGAGTTTTTGGACCAAAAGGACATCCGATTTGAAGAGATTGATGAGAAAACTATCGTCGTGCCCTATGAAATCGATGGCAGGATTTTCAAACCGATCATCACGCTTCAAGGCAAATGGTTACTAGTCTCGGCCCTCATCATTAGCTCGGAAGAGCTGCCCGACCAAGATGACGCGTATCTTCGAGTTCTTTATTCGAAAATGTTGCAAGCGACGCACGATCTTCACGAAATTAACTATGATATCGATGAAAACGGTTCGATTTACGTTTCAGCGGATATGCGATATGATATTACCGATTTTGATAATTTTTTCAGCGAATTCTTTGCAATACCATCCGGAATCAAATATTTCATAGAAAAGATCGCTCCTGCCATGAAACCCAAGATAGACGTCACGGGTATTATCGAAGAAACTCAATGAAACGATGATGATCGCCACATGGACCGCGTCAACTTCCCCATTGTCTTTCACTTTCATCAACCAGTAGACAACTTCGACTCTGTCATCGAAGAGGTCTACACAAAAGCGTACTTCCCCCTGCTGGAACGCATCAAGAAGTCCAAGGTCAAGTTCACGCTCCATTTCACGGGATCGATGCTGGAATGGTTCAGGCGGGTGCACCCAGAGTTCCTGGACGACGTGCGTGTCCTGTGCCAGAGCGGCCGAGTCGAAATGCTCGGTGGCGGGTATTACGAGCCCATTCTCCCCATCATCCCGGACGACGACAAGATCGAGCAGCTGAAAATGCTCACCGAGACCCTGCAAACCGAGTTCGGCGTCACCCCGCGGGGCATGTGGCTCGCGGAGCGCGTCTGGGAACCGCATCTCCCGAAATACATCAAGCAAGCAGGATTGCAATACATCATCGTCGACGACAACCATCTCCGGTCTCTAGGCTTCCGGGAGGAGGACACGTTCTATTTCTACACGACCGAGGAAGCGGGCGAGATGATCTTTGTCTTTCCGATCAACGAGCCCGCCCGCTACATTGCGCCGTGGATGCCTGTCGTGAAGTTGAGGGAGTATCTGGAGGGGGTTCGCGATGAGAAGGGGGACCGGATCGTGCTCTACATCGCCGACGCGGAGAAGATGGGCGCGTGGGCAACGACCAACCAGCTCTGTTACGTTCAAGGCCATGATGATGATGGCGGCGTGCCGTTCGTCGAGGCCTTTTTTGACCTCATCGGGAACACCGAGTGGATCGAGTCACTCACCCTCTCGGACTGCATCAACCGGTTCAAGGCACGGGGGTTGATCTACATCCCGAACGCGAGCTACGACAAGATGGAGGAGTGGGTGCTCCCCACCGAATCCCGGCGGAAGCTCGAAATCATCAGAGAACGATTGAAAAACGACGAGATACCCGGTGCTAAGGATCTAGAGCTGGAGCGGTTCATCAAGGGTGGATTCTGGCGGTATTTCCTGGTGAAATACCCGGAAGCCAACAACATGCACAAGAAAATGTACCGCGTTCACGACCGGATCGTTGCATACGAACAGGCTTACGGGGATACCGATTTCACGAAAGAGGCACGAAAGGAGCTCTACATGAGCGAAGCCAATGACTGCTACTGGCACGGGCAATTCGGGGGCGTGTACCTGAATTTCTTCCGCCATTCCGTGTACCGGCATGCGCTGCTTGCCGAAACCATGATCGCGGACCTGTACCGAACTGCTTGCGCTCCGGCCACGCCTCTTGCCGAAACCACTTCCTTCCTCAAGGACGGCCAAGATCAGGTCCTGCTCGAAACGTCAAGAATCAATGCGTACATCAATCCGGCGGACGGCGGGACGATGTTCGAGCTCGATTTCAAGGACGCCGCTTACAACCTCATGAACACGCTCGCCCGGTGGAAGGAAGCGTACCATTTCGGGGGCAACGATCAGGACCTGATCTTCGACGCGGCCAGGAAAGTCGCCCTTCGTGACATGATCGTGCGCCGCGGCATCGACGTGAACGATTACCGGAAAGGAGAATACATCGAGACCGCCGATTTTTCCAAGAGGGCATACGACGTTCTTGGAGTTGACGCTGATGGAACCAAGGTCCAAGTAAACCTTGCAGCAAGCACGGGCGATGGTACGGCTTCTTGTTCGATTCGCAAGTCGATTTCCCTCGAAGAGGACTCCCCTGATATCGAAATAACTTACTTGATCTCGGGCGTGTCTGAGGAGTTCTTCGAGGATCACACGTTGATCGTGGAATTTCCAGTGTATTTCAACGGGGACACGGACGGGTTCCAGCTGCTCGACGGCCAGCCCGCGCGCAACCCGCTCGATGGCGTGGAAACCAGCGGCGACCGGTTCACGCTCCGGGACGAGACTAACCGGTTGAACGTGGCATTTTCATTCTCTTCCCCCGTCACCGCGTGGATGTACAAGCACGAGACCTTCTCGCGCATGAACACGGACGATTACCAGGCAAAATACCAAGCGATCATGGTCGTACTCCTGTTCGAGCAGGCCGACTTCTCGTTCCGGGTGTCATTAAGCCAAGATTCATGATAGAAGCTTAAGGTGAATAACCGTGGAAAAGATGCCTCCTCCAAAGTCGTTCGAGCCCAAGATCGAGTTTGAACAAATCCCGTTTATGCATTGGGGGATCATCTCGCACTTCAACTTTTCCAACCTTCGGAATGTCCCCGTGAAGCGATGGGACCCGCTCTCCTCCACGGCCCTCGAGTTTTCAACCATGAAGCAATATGGTCACTATACCTATATTTCGCCTGTACGCGCGGAGCGCGTCGACCAGTACAAAACGCGGCAGGAGCGGCCGGTTGAACCACATCCCGATTTCATCGACGCGTTCAAGGGCACCCTCGACGGGAGGGACTACTTCGACGAGTACGGCAAGAAGATCGGGGATGCATTTTCCATCACCATCTGCGACGGGGAAAATCGCGTGGATGAACCATTCTCTGTCGATCCCCGAATCCGGCAGACGCACGAGCGGGCGATCACTTTCATAAACAAGTATCCTGCAATGGTGCGCGTGATTGAGCCTGAAATAAAGACCTACATTGAAAGATTGCTCGAGGAAAACTCCAAGCTGGCTTACGGCGTGAATCTGATCACGACGAGTCGGGAGTACGGGGAAAATCTCGCGCAACTGGGCCCGGCGAACACCAAGGCGCTTTTCAAATCGCTCTTCGCGGGCATCAAGTACGTAGTCGAGGAATCCAACAAGAAAGGCATCCTCCTCATTCCGGTTTCCCCGTTTTTCAACATCGGCCACAAGGTGGGCGGATCGGTGCCCAGATTGCACGCACAGGCCTATATCGACCTTTCACAGGATGGACACGGGGCCCGCATGGAAAACATGCTCAAGAGTTTTGGCGCGATGCAAAAGTCTGGAAATTGCCACCTCTGCAATTCCACGCACGACGACGGGCGGCGCGCGATCGAACGGTCCGACTATTGGCTCCTCTTTGCAACGGGCTCGCCCATCCGCAACTTCCACCTCCGGCTCACGCCACGCGCCCACGTCCAAAGATTCGACGACCTGAGCGAGGAGCAACTCGAAGACCTGAGCAATTTCCTTCCTAACATTAGCAAGGCCTTGAATGCCGAAGGCGTGGAACCGAACAGAAACGTCATCCTCAATACATGCCCCTATGGCTACCATTCATACTTCCACATTTTCCTGGACATAATCCCATACGAAACAGTCGGCGGGGCAGAGATGGCCGATGATATGCGCGTGATTCGCACCAGCCCGCACGTGGTTGCAGAACAAATGCGCAAGGCGATGAAACGAGTCCATGACGCGGATGACGCCCAATTTTTGCAAGCTAGTACGGAACCGGAGCAAGGAATGGATCAAGCCGAATCACGTTAACCATCCGTGCGACCAGCTTACCTGCCGTCACGCTCCTTTCAGGATTGGTTTCAACAAAACACGGGGATTCCCATGGTTTCCATCATCCATTACACGGACCAGGACCTGACGGCGCGCGCGTTTTTCAACGGCTCCTGGGCTTCGGGGTTCCTAGCATCCACCCTTCCCGCGTTCAGGTGGGCCGGGTTGGGCGGGACGACCATCGACGAGGACCACGTCCACGTGGTCCAAAACATCTTGATTCACGGGCAACAAGTCCTTCCTTCACCCGGCGAGCTCGCCGACCTGGTTCTCGTGACCCGGTTGCAGGTGCCAGGGGATCTGGCACCGGTTCATTTTGCCATTCCCGTGTCCGTCACGCGCGTGCCAGATGAGACCGATATCGACGCGGAGCCCGACGTTGAAGCGCATGTGGTCTCGTTCCAAGACGGCAGCGTGCTTTCGGTCTCGATTGCCACGCGTGATACACATTTTTGGGTGGATATGCTCCGCTACTTGTTTAATAATCCAAATTCTCCATTCGTTTCCATTGATCTCGCCGATGGCGGCCTGTTCAATCGAATTGCCGGATCATTCTCCGCTGCTTCTCAATCGGATGGCATCGCCCTCGACTTTCTCGGGGGGAGCGATACCACGAACATCGTCATTCATTGCACGATCGGGAATCACGCAACCGAATTCGTCCTTAAATTTTACCCGCGCGTTGGCTTCAATACCACTTCCCTTCTATCCAACTCGCTCGCAAGCAACGGCTTTGTTTCCGCCGCGAAAATGATCTTGGATTGCCATTACCCGGAGGCGATGCTTTCCAATCTTCTTGGCGACGATTGGCAGGAAATCTCGGAAGCCTGCTCGGCTCGGGGTTGGAGCCCAGGGAAGTTCTTTCCGTGCTTGCATCTCTTCGAGTTCTTGCGTGGAAACGGCGATGGCGGGTTGCCGTTCTGGAAATCGGCGCTCGAAGCATGTTCTGGTGCGTTTCAGGACGAAAAGAGCGAGGCGATACGGCTCCTCGCGGAGGAAATGGGGCGTATCACGCGAGCTTTTCACGTAGCCCTCGCCAGCACTTCAGTGACCGTTCAATCTTCCCCCATCCGCGGGTACGAGGATGGAGTTGCTGACATGATGGCTCGATTGCACCAAGCGCGATCGTTCATCTCCGAAATCGAACAGTCATTTTCGTTACCCGTTGAGGACGAACAGGGATCGTTTTTCCGCCTACTTTCGGGCATCGAGGAAATACTGAACGATTACAAGCTGGAGGATGCCATCAAGGTAACTGGTCCCGAATACGCATCGGTTCCCTCGCAGCTCATCCACCAAGACCTCCACATGGGCCAGTTCATGTACGACGAGGACGAGAATCGATTTTATATCCTTGATCTCGAGGGAGACCCGCAGCTTCCTTGGAAGAAACGCATCAGCCCCTATCCTGTCGAGCGGGATGTGGCCTCCTTGCTTAGATCTCTCTCCTATATCAAGATCGCCGCGTGCCAGAATGCCATTGACGGGATCGAACCTTCGATCGTGATCGACCGGGAAGCTTTCGATGTTTACTCCCCGCTCCTGTTCGTGTCCCACCTACCTGCAATCCCTGGTCCGGGGATTATGACATACCTTTGCAAACCAGAATCCTTTGAAAGAATAACGGGCATCGTGAATAACCTAAACGCGTGGGAAAAAGACGTGCGTGGGTGGATCCTGTCGGGATATTACGGTTCAATGTTTCCCCCGGGAGATCTTCTTTCCTTTTTCACCCTGCAGCGAATCCTGAGCGAGATTAATTATGAGATCCGATTTCGGCCAAGGAAGTTTTTTATACCGCTCGTGGGGTTGCTGGAAATGCTTGATTGATGCAAGGATGTTATTATTTAGCGAAAGAATTGACTAAACCTGTTTCTATTTGTAAATAAAAGAAAACTTTAAGAGCTGTTTGAGAATCATGGTACTAATTAATAACTGGACATGACACAATTGACGGCAAAAATGGGTGGCCAAGCTTGGACTGGTGTCATCTTAGCCGGAGGCCTCGGGACGCGCCTCTTTCCACTGACGCAGGACATCCCCAAGCCCCTCGTGCAGGTTGCGAACAAGGCCATGCTGGATTATGCCATCGATCACCTCCGATACGCCGGCGTCACCGAGATCATTATCGTCCTCAAGCATTTTGCCGAGAAGATCCGCGATCACATGCAATCCGAGTGGTACGGCAACCCAAAGAAACTCGGCGATCTCAACATCCAGATACCGGAAGTGGATTCCAAGGACACGGCCGACGCGCTGCGAAAGGTTGCAGATCTCGTAACACAGGATAATATTGTCGTTTCCATGGGTGATATCGTTACCAACCTCCCGCTAAAACGGTTCCTAGATTTCCATCTCGAGAAGAAGGGATTTGCCACCATCTCCATGAAAGCAATCGACGAGCCGACCCAATATGGCGTTGTCATGCTCGATAACGATAGCAAGATCCACCTGTTCCTGGAAAAGCCGAAACCGCAGGAGCTCTACGTGAGCTCGATGATCGACACGGGCGGGGCCTATCGGCACACGAACCTTATCAACACGGGCATCTACGCGTTCAAGAAGGACATTCTTCCGCTGCTCGAAACCGAAAATGTTCTCATGGATTTTGGCAAGCAAGTCTTTCCTTGGCTCCTCGATAACAAATACGACATCTATGGGTTCGTCGAAAACTATTACTGGATGGACGTCGGCCAGCCACGGCCCTACCTGTGGGCAAATTGGGACCTGTTGCGGAAGTACAGCTGGCCGATCACGCCAAATGGCCAGGAACACGACGGGGCGTGGTACGACGAGTTTCCGAAGCACGGACCCAATTGCAAGTTCGGCAAACCAATTGGAATTGGTAAGAACGTCGTGCTCGGGCACGACGTGAACATTGATAGCCTGAGCGTTGTCGGTGACAACGTGATGATTGATGATGGCTCGTGGATCGAGCGGAGCGTAATCTGGCAAAACGCCAAGATCGGAAAGAACGTGCACGTTACCGAGACCATCATCTGTGATGGTGCCACGATCGGTGACGGTGCAACTCTTCTCGAGTGCGTCGTCGGTCCTGGCTCCGTGATCGCACCAAGCACGTCGCGAAAATATGAAAGCAAAATCGTCCGCGGCCAGAACGATGACGCGGCTCCCATCGATGCGGAATAAAGCGAAACTCGACGCGACAACTAGATTTTCAGGAAATTCCTCCTTTTTTCAAGCCGGATGAATAAGTAGTACTCTTTCGTGAAAACGATCAGGGAAAAAAGGAGAAAATATTTAATACTCTTCTGGACCAAAGGCGCCTTGGCTAACGACACCGCCGATCACCCCGCCGACGATACCGAACAAAGGCACGATGATTGCAGACCCGACGAATGCCATGGGGCCAAGACCGTTGAGGTTGGTGAGGACCTCCATCAAGGATTGAGTTCCAGAAATAACCGTCATGAGCAGGAACAACAAGATCTCGACGATGATGAAAACAACCGAGGAGAGCACGCCTTTCTTTGCCGATTGAGCGAACAGGCCAGAGAGGAAACCAGCAACAACCCACACCAAGATGGCAGGCAGGACTTGCATGAAACTACCGCCGGTAGAGAATATCCCGAGGATGTCAGGATTGTAAAAATACAACGACGCGGGAGCCACGGGCATGACTTCAAACGCGCCAGTGAACACGTATGGCAGTTGTGAGAAGATACCGCTTCCTAGCCCTGAAAATGCGCCGTTCAATATGGCAAACGCAGTCGGGTAATTTATCAAGGCAAAAACATAAGGCAAAAACATCGCTGCGATGATACCAATGATTAATCCGAGACCGATTGCACCTTTCATAATCCGCACCGTAAAATCTTGAGACCTTGTGGTGAATCAGTATCTACCTTCGCGCATGTGTTTATAAAATTTTGTCGTGAATTTCCAACTAAAACGAGAATCTTTACGAGAGTTCACGGGCCGAGAGACTGAAGACACTCCTCGGCCTTTCGTTTCGTTCCCGGGCCTGCTGGCCAGACTTTGCTTCCCCTTGCAGGTTTTTAGCTCCTATTCTGCACTCTATTATACAATCACTTTGTTTACACGGAACGTGGCGATTGCGGATAAGTATGTTGCCCCAAAGCCTTACCATCCATTTAAAACAGAAAGCTGCTCTGTTCGAGGCTCACCGTTTGCTTCTCCATGTTATAGGTCGCTTTCACGCGGCGATCGACCAACGTGGAGAAGATAGAAACGGAGTCTTCGGACACGGATTCCATCCCGAGCCGCACGTGTTCCTCGAGCGCTTGGAACGAAAATCTCCGGGCGACGTAATCACTCGCAATGACCGTGAAAGGGTTACCGTCGACATCTATCGTGAATTCGTGAATATTGGTTTCCATGACGAGTAGTGCCGAAGAAGTATAGAAAAGAGAAGATGACACTGGGGGAATTCAATCATCCAGGGCCTTGTGCAAGAGCACCGGCACGTCCCAAGGCGTGTCTGCCACGAGCGCGCCAGCCTCCTGAAATGCCGCGATCTTTGCCGCCGCCGTGCCCGACGAGCCCGAGATGATGGCGCCCGCGTGGCCCATGCGTTTCCCCTCGGGGGCGTTCCTGCCGGCGATGTAGGCGACGACCGGCTTGGCCGGGTTGCTGGCGATGAAATCGGCCGTGCGCTCCTCGTCCTCGCCGCCGATCTCGCCAATGATGGCAATCGCTTTCGTGTCCTCGTCCTGCATGTAGTACTGGATCGCGTCGATCATCCTCGTGCCCCGCACGGGATCGCCGCCGATGCCAAGGAACGAGGAAATTCCAAAACCGCCGTCAGACACGGCCTTCGTGACCTCGTACGACAGCGTGCCGCTCTTGGAGATGAGAGCCACGTCACCCGGCCCGCAGATATCGCCCGGCATGATGCCTAACTTGATCCTGTCGGGAACGAGAATGCCGGGGCAGTTCGGCCCGACGATGGCCACCCCCTGCTTGCGGGCGTGTTCCACGAGCCTGACCGTGTCCTGGACGGGAATGTTCTCCGTGATGATGCAGGTCATGGCGATGCCCGCCTCGATGCTCTCGGTCACGGCGTCGTAGGCGAACTTCGCGGGCACGAACACGATGCTCGTGTCGCACCCGGTCTCTGCTTGGGCTTCCGCGACCGTGTTGAACACGGGCACGCCTTCGATCTCCTGCCCGCCCTTTCCGGGCGACGTGCCAGCCACGACCTTCGTGCCGTACGCCTTCATCAGCTTGGCATGGAAGCTACCCTGATTGCCCGTGATGCCCTGGACCAGCACCTTCGAGTTCTCGTTGATGTACATTCACGCATCGGCCTCCGCTTGCTGGATGGAATTTTTCAGGTATTCCGCGGCTTCGTGGAAAGCTGGGAACACGTGCAGACCTGCTTGGTCCAAGATCTCCGCGCCTTCCTTCTCGTTCGTGCCGGACAGCCGGATCGCCATGGGCGGCGTCTGCCCGAAGGTCGCGAGGGCCTGGACGACGCCCTCAGCGACGACATCGCACCGCGTGATCCCGCCGAAGATGTTGATGAGCACCCCGTGGGGCTTCATGCTGAAGATCAGCTCCAGCGCCTTCGTCACCCGGTCGGCGCTCGCCCCGCCCCCGACATCGAGGAAATTCGCCGGGTTTAGCCCGTAATCCGCGAGCACGTCGACGAGGGCCAAGGTAAGGCCCGCGCCGTTGGCGAGGATGCCGATGTCCCCGTCCATCTTGACGAACGAAAAGCCTTCCTTCGCGGCGATCTTCTCGAGGTCCGAGTTCTTCTTTTCGGCGAGCTCTTGGATGATCGGCCGCCTGTACGCGGCGTTGTCGTCGAGGATCATCTTGCCGTCCAGGGCGATCAGGCCCTGATCGGCGAGGGCAAGCGGGTTGATCTCGACGAGCTCTGCATCGACGTTGACCGTGATGTCCCAGAGCTTCCTCAGGATGTCGATCGTCGCGTCCCGAAGGGCATCGGGGATGCCCATGCGAGCCGTGATCTCGTTGCACGCGCCCTCGGCAACGCCCTCCTCGATCGCCAAAACTTGCTTGCACAGGCCCTCGCTGATGCCCTCGTCGATGGGCACTGCCTCCTTCAGGATCGCCTCGGGGTTCTCTTGAGACACCGCCTCGATGTCGATGCCGCCCTCCCCGCTCGTGATGAGAGTGAACTGGCGGTTGAACGTGTCCAGCGCGATCGAGACGTAGTATTCCTTCTGGATGGTGGCGAGTTCCTCCACGAGGACCTCGCCCACGACGATGCCCTCGTAATTCAAGCCGAGCAAGTCCTTGCAAGTCGCGAGGCACTCGTCCGCGTCAGCCGCCTCTCGAATCAGGCCGCGCTTCTTGCGGCTCCCGATCGGCACCTGCGCCTTCACGATGGCCGGGTAGCTGATGCCTTCGAGCTTTTCCCTGATGTCGTCATCAGTCGTGATCAGGACGCCCTTCAGCGTCGGGATCCCGAATTCTTGGAAGATCTGCTTGCTCTCGTGTTCAAGCAATTTCATTATCGATTCTCCTCACGTATCGTTCAATAATTTTTCGAGATATTCCTTCAGGGCCACGGCATTATTGCGTTCCAGTTCCTTGGAACCGAAGAGCAGGGTGACGTCGCCAGTTTTCGCAAGGGTCAAGAGCTTTTCGATGGAATCCGGCACCGAATCGAGTTCCTTGAAATACCTATCGCGGAATTCGTCCCATTTTTCAGGATCGTGCTGGTACCACTGGCGCAGAGCGTTACTCGGGGCGACCTCCTTTATCCATGCCTCCAGCGGGAAGGAGCCCTTTTTCTTGCCCCGGGGCCACAGCCTGTCCACGAGAATGCAATGGGCGTCCGATGGTCCAGCAGGATCGTACACTCTTTTCACGGTGATCGTTTGCTATCGCCTATTTGCATTGATGGTCTTAAACCATGCCGTTTTTGTATCCTGCCTCGAGTTCGTTATTAAGGATTTTGGCTTGGCGGCATTAGGAAATGGGAAAAAAGCGCATCGTTTATGAGCCAATTTAGTGGGTTTTGGCGTATCTGAATGAGTTGAATGATACAATGAGAATCGAGGAATTTGACGCCGTGATCGTCGGGGCGGGGCTGAGCGGGTTGCGCACGGCCTTGGAACTCGTCGACACGTGGAACGTCGCCGTGGTGAGCAAAGTCTATCCCGTTCGCAGCCATTCAGGAGCGGCACAAGGCGGGATAAATGCGGCCCTTGGCAATGTCGAAGCGGGGAGGGATGACACCCCGGAAAAGCATGCATTTGATACCGTGAAAGGTTCCGATTATCTTGCCGACCAGAACGTCGTCATGCTCATGTGCGAGGAAGCACCAAAGATCGCGATTGAATACGAGAGCATGGGAGTGCCGTTTTCCCGCACTGAGGATGGGCTCATCGCCCAGCGCCCGTTCGGAGGGGCAGGCTTTCCTCGAACTTGCTATGCTGGGGATAGAACTGGCCACGTGCTCCTGCACACTCTCTACGAGCAATGTGTCCGGAAGCAGGTGAAATTTTTCGACGAGTACTTCCTGCTCGACCTGATTGTCGTTGAAGGGAAAATCGCCGGCATCGTGGCGATAGAAATAGCGACGGGCGAGTTCGTCTCGCTCAGGGCCCCCTACGTCGTGCTCGCGACCGGCGGGTTCGGGCGCATATACAAGCGGTCCACGAATGCCGTCATCAACACGGGAGACGGGGTTGGTGCCGCGTTCCGCGCGGGCGTGCCGTTGTCGGATTGCGAGTTTGTCCAGTTTCACCCGACGACTCTCTACGGCACGAACATCCTGATGAGCGAGGGCGCCCGCGGCGAGGGAGGCATCCTCTACAACAAGGACGGCGAGCGGTTCATGGAACGGATCGCCCCCGAGGCCAAGGACTTGGCTCCGAGAGACATCGTGGCCCGCGCGATCCAGGTCGAGATCAACGAGGGCCGTGCATTCGAGGACGAATACGTACATCTTGACATCACGCACCTCGGCGCCGAGAAGATCAGCGAGCGCCTGCCGGGCATCCGTGAGATCTCGATGTATTTCGCCGGTGTCGACCCCGTGGAAGCGCCGATCCCCGTGCAGCCCGGCCAGCACTACATGATGGGCGGCATCGGCACGGTCTACGACGGCGACGTCGGCCAGACGATCATCCCAGGCCTCTACACGATCGGGGAAGCTTCCTGCTTGTCCGTGCATGGTGCGAACCGGCTCGGCGGCAACTCCTTGCTCGAAACGGCCGTGTTCGGTCGCATCGTTGGCAGGCTCTTTCTCCAGAAGGGAAAGGGCGAGCTCCCCACCACGTCGGACATCGTGGCAAGAGAAGATGAGCTAGAAACGGGGCTCGAACGCCTGTTCTCGACGTGGGAAAACAACACCGGCAAGCAGCCGGTCGACATCCGCGAGGCTATGGCCGAGACCATGAGCACCAACGTGGGCATCTTCAGGACCGAGGAAGAGCTCGCGCAAGCATGCGAGGCCCTCAGGCGGCTGCAAGCCGAGTTCTTGGACGTGCACGTGCCGACCGGCGACCGCCGCTTCAACTACGGCTTGATCCGCGCCTTGGAACTGCGGAACATGCTCGACATCGCCGAGGTCACCGCTTTCGCGGCACGGTGGCGGAAGGAGAGCCGCGGGTCCCACTACCGGACGGATTACCTGAAGCGTGACGACGAGAACTTTCTCGTGCACTCCATGGTCACGCGAGCAGCGGATTGGGGGCTCGAGCTGGAGACAAAACCCGTGAAATTGGGTATCTTCGAGGTAAAGGAGCGTGTATACTGATGGAAGGACAAACGTGGAAGTTCATGGTATTCCGACAAATCCCGGGCGAGTCGCCGCACTACGATCGCTTCGAGGTCCCGGACCGGCCTGGCCTGACAACACTGGATGCGTTATTTTACATCCAGGACCACCTCGACCCGAGCCTGGCGTTCCGGTATTCCTGCCGGGGGGCAATTTGTGGTTCCTGTGGCGTTACGATCGACAAGGAGCCGGAACTGGCTTGCCGGACGCAGGTGAGCGCGATCAAGACCAAGAAAAAGCCAACCAACCTGCCCGAGCTCGTGTTCGGCGACGCGAGTGACTGGAACCAGGAGGAGGAGATCCTGGTGGAACCGCTGCCCAACATGCCCGTCATCCGCGATCTCGTCGTCGACATGGAGCCGTTTTGGAAGTTTTATCGGGGGGTGCGGCCTTACTTCACGCGCGAATGGAACGACGTGGCACCCGAGTCGACGCAATCAACGGAAGATGCAAGATCGGTGGAACATCTTATCTACTGCATCCTGTGCGGTATCTGCTGGACGTGCCCCGTGAGCGCCAAGAACCCGAACTATGCCGGGCCAGCCGCCCTTGCTAGGGCGCACCGGTTCATGATGGACACGCGGCTGGACGACGGCACCCGGAACGAGATCCTCTCGGCAGTATCGGAATCGGATGCAGTGCCGGCCTGCGAGAAGTACTTCGTCTGCAACCACGTGTGCCCGAAGGGCGTGCAACCCGGCTCGTCGATACAGGAAATCAGGAAAGGCTGGATGGAATAAAATGGAGGAAAAAATATTGAATGACTCACACGATACCATTTTCACCCACATATTCGATACCATTTAGACTGACGTCTTAAATTTGACACGATACCACTTTGATGCAGTAGCGATACCACTTTGAAGTGCGCTCGTGGCCGATTTTGTTTTACCTTTTAATTGCGCAAGGGATGGGCTGGTTACCACCTAATGTGATAGCCCATGAAAGCACAAACTCCCGGCGACCCGACCGAGGTCGTCTTGGAACGAACGAAAGGTTTACTGAACAACTTTGACAGCCACTACGACCGCATCCGGGCCAAGGTGACGGCCGGCCTCGAAGGGCCTTGCAAATCCTTCACGGTCGAGGACGGCATCCCCCTGCTGGTGCAACTCTCGCACTGGGACCAGAAGCTCGGCCCGCAGGCCATTATGATGGTCGGCGACCAAGTCCTCTTCGACGCCCTGCCCCGAGCCGTGGTCGACCAGAGCACCAAGATGCTGGACGTGCTGGACGATGCTGGCGCGTGCGACCTGTCCCGCAGCGGCGTGAGCCGGCTCCTTGCGCGGTTCCCGATCGACGACAAGCACGCCCGGGGCGGATTGATCTACTTCCTGATCGCGGTCTACTATTCCCCGGCCGCGGACCTCCCAAAGGATGCCATGCTGGAGGTGCTCACCGAGCGGACCAAGGACCTGCGGGGCCGCGGCGAGCTCGTGGATGAGATCGGTGTGATACCCAATCGGTTCGACGCGGTAAACTCTGAGTGGAAGAGCTATCTCTTCCTGCTGCGGGAAATGCTGTGGGCCGTTGCTGGCAGCGGCGGTCCCGGCTCCCGTCCTGGCGCGCGCGTGGTTTTTCCGCCGGAGACCGAGATCGTGAAAGAAGCCCCCATCGCCGGCGAGCCCGGCGAGATCATCAAGAGGCCCGCCACAACATTCGAGGAATCCGCATTCGAACAGGTCCGGGAACGAGAGCATGGAAATATCAATATTACCGCAACAGACGAGGAACCCGAGGCCGAAGATGGCGAGCCGCCCGACATCGCAGACGCACCGGAAGAAGCCGAGCCATTCGCCATTCCCGAGGAATCTCCTGAGGAACAGCAATTGGCGGTGGACATGAAGACCACGGCCAAGGAGATCACAACTACCCTTAGACGGCCGTTCTGGAAGCCCAAGCCCAAGCAAGCCAAGGCGCCCTCACCACCCGAACAAGGCGAACTGGATGATCCAAGTCCGGTCGATAACCTTTCATCAGGAGAGCCCGAGCCAACGATCACGGCCATGCCTGGTACCGATGCCACGAAGCCAGTGGTCGTTCCCGCGGCCGTCGCGCCTAAGTCGGCCCCCTTCAAGGGCACTACCCACGTCGAGATCTTCGGCAAGCTAAAGATGTCGGGCTATTCCCTGCGGATCGACGAGAAGGTGGGTGCCGGCACTGCGTGCAAACTTGTTGATGTCGGTTCGGCCACGGTCGCGCTTTTCCTGTCATTCTCGTCCAAGTTTCCTTCAGCGGGAACGATCGACGTGGTCTCGGGGCGGTTCTTCGGCCCCACCGGCCGGATCCAGGTCGAGCTGCACGTACCCGAGAAGAACGTCGCCATCCACGCACACATCAGCGGGGCCGTGGAAATGCTGGCATTCGGCACGCGGGGCGGGCGGTTCTACAATGGAAAGCTGTTGCACCCGGTCGTCGTGCCCGTGGCGTTCGCTCGCGGCCCGATCACGCGGGACGGGGCCTCGATCCCCTTCGCGTGGAGCGGGCCCGAGGAGAAGGACGGCGAGGCCGCGCGGGACGGGTTTTTCTTGGTCGACCAATCTTGCATCGATCGCTTCGACAAATTCCTGCTCGCGAGCCTCGGCGCGCTGTCCGGGCCGGTCATCAACCGGGAGGCGGCGCACGCGGGCCAGGTGTCCACCATCGCCAAGAAGCTCACGAACCAGTCGCGGGCGATCGGGGTGGTCCAATTTCTCCTCTGTGGCATCGCGCTAGTCGCCTCCTTCCACTGCTTCCCGGTCGGCATCACGCTCGCCCTGCTCGAGGACTGGTACGTGCTGGCCGGACTCATAGCCGGGGTATTCCTTGCGTGGGCCTATTTCCGATCAGCGACCAAGAAGGCACTTGGGAAGGCGACCGAGGATCACGTGGCGGCCGTGTCGCCGAACACGCCCTTCCTGATCGAGCCCGACGTGGACGCCATTATGGACGCGGCCACGCGGCTCGGGCGGGAATCGTTCGCCCACTTCCGGCTCGCGTTCTGCCAGCACGTGCCGGTTGCCGAGCTGGACAACATCGAACTGCAGATGTTCGGGAAGGCGGGCACGGCCACGGCTAATGCCGGCAGATCGGCGCTCGCCTCGCTGATCGACGAGCCGCGCACGGCGGTGAAGCCCTCGCCCGCGCCGGCGACCACGCGCACGCCGGATGATGACATCGATGATACCGTGCCGGTTCCCGGCCACGCCGACGCGGCCGACGGCGAGCCGGTACTGGTCAACGCGCTGTTTGGTGATGGCCCATGAAACGAACGCGAATCATCATCATGGCGAGCTTGGCCGCGATCATCGTTCTGTCCGCGGTCGCAGGCGCGCCCGCTGCTCGGGTGACCACTCTCGTCAAAGTGCAAAGCAGCAGCACCATCCCCCAATCTTACACGACTTTGCGGGCGGGATCCCCCGAGATCGCCCAGTTCAACCAGACCGGGATGCTCGGCCTGCTGCAATCCATGGCCAACAACCCCATCCAAGGCGGGCCGTGGAACGGCCTGCCCCGAGTGCCCTACGAGCTGCCGCCGTCCCTGCTGGTGACCTATTACGTCGTCCAGGCGACCATCGCCATGAACGGGTCGGTTGCCCCTGCCGATGCCGCGGCGATCTCGGCATGGGTCTGGTCATGCTGGGACCCGTCCCTCGGCATGTTCGTGGATGAATACTCGCTCAGCTATGCCGCGTACGTCTGGGGCGGCTACGCCTACGTGCAATCGCAATACTCGCCTGTCGTCGCCACGGGGTGCGCGCTCGACATCCTCGTCGACCTGAACCAACCACTATCCCCGTCCTTCGAGGCCGCGGTGACCGCCGGCATCATGGCCTGCTACGACACGACGAGCTACGCGTTCCGCGGAACAGCGCCGGCAGCCGACTCGGTCGATACACTCCTGGACACGCGATGGGCGCTGGAGGGGCTGGCGGACGTGGGCCAGATGTCCAAGGTCGACGCCGCGAACGTGGCAACGTGGATCTGCGGCCTGCGGAGCGCGGGAAACCTGTTCGCGCCGTGGACCTCGGTCATCCTCGAGTTCCTGCCCGAGTACGAGGGGAATACCATATCAGCGACCTGGGAGGCGATCCGATCGTTGCAGATCATCGGCCAGCTCTCGGCACTGGGAACAGCCGCGGTGTCGGACCTGCGGGCCACGATGCTCGACCAGTACGATACGACGAGCCACTCGTTCTTCGAGTCGTGGGACGACACGGACAAGCTGGCGACGGCGACCGCGGCGGCCATCGACATTTTCCAAGCCATCGGCTACTCGACGGGCTGGAGCGCGGCGAACCTGCCAGCAACCGTGGCGTTCTTCGCGCGAAACGAAACGATAACGGGCGGGTGGGGCATAGCATGCGGCGATGCCCTGACCTGCGCCAGCGTGACGGCCCGCGTCGTATCGGCGGTAGCGTCGGTCTCGACCCTCGCCTTGGCCGGCATCAACACGTCGTTGATCAACCAAATATTCGCCGCGTGCCGGGTGCCGGGCGCCAATGGCACCTATCTGGGCTACTGCGAATACCCATCATACGAGCCGTCGACGGTCGCCATCACCGACGCGTTCCCGTACCTGAAACAGGCGGGCCTGCTCGGTTCCTCATTGACAAGCGCTATTGGCCGGTACGCGGGTGCCATTGCCTCGGATCCCGACACCCCGGCTATGTATCCCGACACGAACGTGCCCGGTTACCAGCCGCCGCAGGAATACTGCACGACGACCCTGAGCGGCGCGGCCCTGCTGGACGACGACGTGGACTTGGCGCAGTGGTGCAACTCGCCCTTCTCGACGGCCGACTTCACCCAGTACAAGACCGAGTTCTCGACGTTGCAGGTCACGTCAACGCCGACCGACCTCGTCGGGCTGGCACTCTCCGACCCGATCTATGCGAGCCTCATGTCAACGTTCCCGCAGCTGCAGTACCGGGCCGCGAGCATCGAGAGCACCCTTGCAGCGGTGGAAGCCATGGCCACGTTATCATCATACTCGGGCGGGGCGGCGATCACGCCCGCGACCATGTTTAACCTGAACGACCTGTCGATCCGCCTTTCCGAGATGTCCCGCGAGACTACGACGACCGAGTGGTTCGTGCGGGACGGGTTGACGGCCTACCAGGAGCCCGCGGCGGGGCTCGACTCGGCGGCCCTGTACGACACGCGGCTGGTGCTGGAGATCATCGATGCGGCGAACCTGTGGGGAAACCCTGCCGTGGCGTCGACCATCACCCCGGCCAAGGTGGAGAACTTTGCCTTGACGACCCCGTGGCACACGGCGGACGACGTGGCGAATACCTTCGGCATCCTGAAGGCGCTCGGGGATAGCGTCACGCCCGCGATCGCCGCGCAGGCCCTCGACGCGTTGGCACCGCTGCAGGACCGGTCTGGCTGGTTCCTTCAGGGGAACATGACCTCACTGCCCGCCACCTTGGCGGCGTTCTCGGTGCTGTCGCAGTTCACCGGGCCGTCGATCACGATCGGGAAGATACTCTTAGGCAATTCAACCGAGACGGCACTGAACTCGACCCTCCCGTGCGTGCGGGCGGGGGCGACGATTCCCATCACGGTGACCAAGACCAATGCCTTCTTGGGCCCGTCAGCGACGCCGTGGGCCTATTCCGTGGATCCCCTGTCCCTGAACGGTACCGTGGCATCGGGACAGGCGAACGTGACCGTCCCGCTCGCGCAGCAGGCGCTCGGTCCCATCAACCTGACCTTCCAGGTGCCGGGCACGACCTTCAACTCGTCCGTGACCGTGCCGCTGAACGTGACGGGCATCCTGGCCTTCACCCCGTCTGCCGACCCGATCGAGCTGCCGGCGCCCTCGCGGCAACCAATCGTTGCCACGATCGGTCTGCGCCTCGTGAGCCCCGGCAATGACAGCAATCAGGCGCCGGTGAACGACGGGCGCGTGCCAGTGCAGGGCATGACCACCGACTTCGACGGGCAGTTCGCCCGCGTCGCCGCGTCACCGAACGGGACCTACACGACCCTGCTGCCCGTGGACCCCCTGTCGCAGACGACGACGTTCCGCGTGTCGGCATCGGCGCCCGGGTGCGACCCGGTGTCGGCCGAGATCGTCGTGACGTGCACGGACAGCGTAGGGTCGGCCCCTGCGATCCTGATCCCGTTCTCGGGGCTGGTGGCCTTCGGAAGCGTGATCGTCGTGCGGACCAAGCACCGGATGGCCAAGATTTGAGTACCACTTCATTACTTTATATAGGACATCAGCGGATTGGCTAAATATCTTGGAATTTGCCGATTCCGCAGACATTCTCTCTCTACATACTGGCTATCGGCGACCTTCATTCACCGAACGGGAACGACCTTTCACGAGTGGCTTGGAGAAGTTTTTAGAGGATGGCGAACGTGTCCGCTGGCAGGGCAGAACACGGGTTAGTGATGAAGTATCCGGGCACCGCCATCTCAGGATCGGATGCGTTCTCACGATTGGTGCGTGCATCTTCTTGTTCGGGCTTTTCGTGGTGGATGACGTGATGCCATACATTACCAGTTCATCCACCAGTGGTTTTTCCCTGGTTTCTTTCGGCCTTCTCGTCTTGATACTGCTGTGGGTTTCGCTTTTTTTTGGTCTATTCGCAGGCGCTCGCGTCATGAGACGTAGCAATGCCAAGCTCCGGGAGTGGTATTCCGATGAGGAGCTTTCAAATTACGTGCAGTTTCTCGCCATCACGGATAAACATATCATCAAGAAGAGCAGGGAAGTTGCTATCCCAAGCAATCTCCCGGGACTACCTTTCTTGGGCAATGTCGAGGCGGGGCCTGCTCAAGACCCGCAATGGTCAACACCCATGGCAACCGGGCCTGCCATCGTGACTGAGAAGGACGTGCAGATCATGGACATTGGTGCCCTTGCCCGCATCCAGAAACAAAAAGCGTACCACAGCTACGTTTTGATCCTTTCCTTCACGAATTCGAACTCGTCTTTACTGCGAGGAACACCGAACTTTGCGGCCCGTGCAAGTATTTTGGTAAAAGGAGCAGACACGGATGAAGTCATAGCACTCCTTCGATCGATCAACCCATCCGTAATTGTAGAGGATTGGCACTTCCAGCGACCAGCAGGAAGCCGCAAAAACGGTTATAAGATCAATTTTATGGATTAAATGCAACGGGCTCGTGGATCCGAACGTGGAATACGAGGCCTATCTGAAACAGGCCCCGCTCAAGCCGGAGAAAACTGTAAAACCCGAGATCGAGCCCGCGTTGACCGGTTAAAACTTTCTTTTATGTTAAATATCATCCAACCGGGTGCACCGGCAAGGTGCAACTCGGATGAAAATTGCAATCTCAGCCTCCGGAGATAGCACGACCGTTTCGGCGGTTGATTTCGACACGTTTTGGGGCCGCTCCCGGTACTACGACCTCGTGCCGGGCGTTGACCTGCGGCCGCTCGTGCAGGCGGCCCTGGACGGTATGGTGGATGAAGGTGGCTGGTATTCCCTGCTGGCTGCCAGGATGGATGGAGGTATCGTTGGCACCGCGGCGGTGTTCAGGGACCCGTGGTACCGATCGAGGGCCCGTGACGACGTGGCCTGCTTCGGGCTGGTGACGGCTGATGGGCCTGACGTGTTGAAAGCATTGGTCGATGCGACCCAAGGCGTCGCCTCGGACCACGGCATCGCGACGATCCGCGGGCCGGTGAATCCCCCGCGGTCGCTGCTCGGCTACGGCGTGCAAACGTCGGGCTACGCGTTTCCGATACTGGCGGGGACCTCGGTGGACCCGCCTACCTTGGCCGACGCGTATGCGAGCCTGTGGGAGAACGGGTATTTCTCATCATCGGACCACTACGTGAACTTGGTCCAAGACTTCGAAAAAACATGGGCATACGTGGCGCAGCACGAGCCCGACCGGTCCTTGGCCGTCATCAATCCCGACCTGAACGACCTGGGCGACTTGCCCGGCAAGGTGGCCGAACTCATGAACGGCACGCTATCCTACCGCCCCGACTACTTGGCGACCAGCGCGGAACGACTCGCCCACGAGGCCCAGCAGTACCGGGCGGTGCCCGGTGGCGAGAAGCTGCTCGGGTTCTACATGGACGGCGACGTGCTGGCGGGCGGCGTGATCATGCAGCCCGACTGGTTCCAGGTCCTGCGGGGCCAGCACGTGAAGGCGGTCGTCGGCGACATCTATATGCTTGCGCCCGCCTACCAGGGCAGGCACATGATGAACAATTTCCCCGAGTACTCGGCCCGCGTCCTGGACGAGCTCGGGGCGACGTACTACGAGCACGCATCGATCTGGGACGGGTCTAAGGCGATCCAGTCCACGGTCAAGAATGGTTACGCGTCGGTCTCGAGGGAGTACTTGGTGTTCGAGATTGGAGAATAAGTGAACACCAAGAATATCTTTTTTTATAACTCAATTCAGTTTAATGAAAGATACGGTCAATTCCATCATGGGGCCCGACCGTCTTGCACTGGTCGATTCGCACAGGGCGGAATGGAGTTCCACTAACACTACTCATTTTCGCTGGAAAAAGGTTTCATTCTGAAACCTTTCCACCATATATCTTGGCAGTTCAAATGTTTGGACCGTCGAGTGGTTTGTAAATGCAGGTGGAATAGCCAACTATGACAACGATTTCGCCCTGGATTGTTACGCAGGTAAATGTTTTTTCGAAGCCGAACCCGCGCAGGCGTGCCAGGTCCTTCTCAAGGTCGTGGGCAAGCCCCACTTGGTATACCCGAGGGTAGGAAGTCTTAAATAGAGGCTAGTTGCAAAAAAGCGATATCACAATATTTTTGGGATTCTGTTGACAGATAATCGATTAAAATTGTACCACGGTGTTCCTGAAGTGGTTCTCTTGGGTCTTGTTTTCCTGTTCTTTTTGGAATTACTCCCGGACTACATTAGTGCGATTTACACCCTCAACCTCCTCACGGTATCCATCAATGCAAGCATTCTCGGGGCTCTGTTTTTTTTAGCTCCGGGCGTGCTACTGGTCTTTCGAAATAAGGTCCCCCGCGTTTTTTCCCTGTTAGCGGGGGAGGGGTTCGTTGTATGCCGAGTTGTTGGCCCTTTCCTGAGCACCGTGAACATTATGGGCACGATGCTGGTAAGTGGGGCAGGGATTGCTTTTTTCTTCCTTTTTTTCCCGTCGTTATTGTATCAAATGGGACAAAACGGGGATAGGGAAAAGGAAAGCACAAATCTAGGCTGGGGTCTGGCTGGCGGACTCTTGGTAGTTATTGTATTCCGCGCTTTTGGCTCATCCATCGATGTCGCCAGTTACGGGACCTACCAGTGGATAGGGTGGATTCTTGCGGTGGGAGCCGGAACCTTGGTAGCAATCGCGTTTTCCGGGGAATTACGCCCGATTAATGCTGCAAATCAACTATTATCAAAGGAATCCCCCCGCAAGGCTACCACCGAGGATGAATTGGAGATCGATCACGAGCCTCGAATCCAAACTCCGGGAGTGTCTTATCGTTTCCGGAGGCAGCTCGCTGTCGTTTTTGGTATGGTGGGCCTGCTTACCTGCATTTATTTCACCATTGCGAGTCCGGCTGTTCTTGCCACGTGGGTAGAGGGAAATTATTTGGCTATAACCAGCGTGCTCTTGGCTTCCCTTGCCATTTTTTGCGTTGTATTGGCAACCCGCCCAGGATGGGTACAAAAAATTGGACAGCGTGGGTTGTGGGCGTGGAACATCGTTTTCATTGCTTGCATTGTCGTATCAGTTCTAGCGAACTCAGCCCTCGCCCAACCTTTGCAACCTCTTGACGTGATCATCCTCCAACAAATCCCCCTTTACGCGGCGGTCGTGCTCTCGCCCATCTTGCTCACCGACTTCTTCCTCATTTCCCGGGCGCTCATGCAAATGAAACCATCCCTCCCAAAATTGGGTGAGTCTTTTTTCATCGCGGCGATTTTTCTCATGCTAATCAATTTTGCGGCGGCCTTCACCATTGCGTGGGCTTACCTCCCAGCCATTGGACCGCTCTTCAGGAACATGTTCTGGGGCGTTATGTTGATCGTTTGCGTGGCTGCTTGCCTGCCGGTCTTCCTGGTTAGAGCGCATAAAACCCCGTTTCCAAAAATCACCCTCACTGCCCGGCAAAAGGCGGTGGTGATGGGTTTAATGGGCATCATTGTCGCAAGCGGGATCGCCGGGGTAGCGATAACCGCCGCCGCTCCTTCCGCGCCTCCACTTTCCCCTGCGTCGCTGAAGCTCCTTACCTATAACATTCAACAAGGCGCAGATGCCTACGGCAACAGGGCGTTTGACAGCCAACTTGCCGTGTTTAAGAGTGCGAACGCGGACATCATTGCCTTGGAAGAAAGCGACGTGGCTCGCGTGTCGGGTGGCCAAATGGACTTTGTAAGGTTCTATGCGGACCAGCTCAACTTCTATTCGTATTACGGACCCAAAACCGTCACAGGCACCTTCGGCATCGCCCTCCTCTCGCGGTACCCCATTACTAATGCCCAAACTTTCTACATGGGTGGCGCAGGGGAGCAGACCGCGTGCATCCAGGCACAAATTGTCGTGGGCAACCAGACATTCAACGTGTTCGTGACCCATTTGGGGAACGCTGGCGCGTTCGAGCAACTCTATCCCATTCTCAACCGGACCGTGCATTTGGGCAACGTGATTCTCATGGGGGACTTCAATTTCGCGAACGGGACCGCGCAGTGGCAAGCTTGCGTGGCGACCTTGCACGACGCGTGGTATCAGCGGTGGCCCACGGGTGAAGACGACCATGGTTACTGGGGGGATACGGATGGTCCCCAGATTCTTGACCATATCTTCGTGTCCCCTTCTTTAAACGTGACGGACTGTCGCGTGCTAACACAGTTTACTGCATCTGACCATTTTCCCCTCACGGCCACGATTCTCACATAATTAATTTGAATTCTTATTTTTCCTCTCGTTATTATTTCCAGAAATGCAGGTTAGGGAGAAGCCGAGTATGTCGTGCAAAAATGCGTCCAGCTCGCTGCACATCCTGGCCAACCACGCGTGCTTGTGAAATGTTATTTTATCACGCAACTAATATCAGGCATTGTCTAGCAAAATGTGGGGAACGGGAGTTCTTGTTGTTCGAGCTTCAGGGTTGAACTAAGCACGTGGCAGACCTAAAGTCCAACGTGATCACGGGACATTCAAGATGAGCTCGTCGAGGGTTCAGCCGTGAGTTGTTTGGAATACTCACGAAAACAGACATTCTCCACTCCTCTCAGAGTGGTTCTGCGTGTTTCCATTATCACGTTAGATAATCCTTATTCGGCCCTGATCCTTCTCAATTCCTCCAAGGGAAGTTGTTTTTGAAAACGGGCCCCTTTTAGATATATTAGGTCTTGTACAAAACAAATCTTTGCTCATCAACAGAGTCGGCATAAGTCTAATAAACGGATTACTTACTATAGAATCAACGCGAACGAATCATGTCTGACATAAAAGATTTCAGCGAGAATAAAGGCATCTGGGTCTTTATTGAACAATTTGAGGGGTGTTTGACCCGCACGCCCTTTTCATTGGAAATGCTGGGCATTGGTCGTAAACTGGCTGACAAGCTAGGCACCGAACTCGTCGGGTTTTTACTGGGACATGATGTGGGGAATCTTACGGAAGACCTGATCCAATATGGTGCGGATAAAGTACTTGTGGCCGATGATCCGGCCTTGGCGAATTACCGTACTGGCCATTACACGAACATCATCTGCCAAGAATCTTTGAACCGAAAACCCGCCATCCTTCTCGTCGGAGCCTCCCCGGTAGGCAGGGATCTGGCGCCAAGAATTGCGTCTAGGCTTCACACGGGCATTACTGCCGATTGCACCTCGCTCGATATTGACGACGAACAGGGAATCTTGGTTGCCACACGCCCGGCCTTTGGTGGAAACGTCATGGCGACCATTTTGTGCCCGAATACCCGCCCCCAGATGTCCACGGTCCGCCCCGGCGTGATGGAAATGCCCGAGAAAGATCCCGCGCGCACGGGTGAAGTCATTAATTTGAACGTGTCTGTTGATGAAGCAAGTGACCCGGTCAAGGTGCTTTCCGTAAAGGAGCGGGAACACGTAGGGATTAATATCCAACAAGCAAAGCGAATCGTCGCCGTGGGGATGGGTGCGCGAGATGAAACAACATTCGCCGCATGTAAAGAACTAGCCAATGAACTCGAGGCGCAGATCGGTGCTAGTCGCCCCGTGGTACAGACGGGCCTTATTTCCCATGACTGCCAGGTGGGGCAAACCGGAAAAACCATCCGGCCGGAGCTCTACGTCGCCTGTGGAATCTCGGGCACGGTCCAGCACACCGCGGGTATGTCCGGCTCAAAGATCATCGTGGCCATCAACAAGGATCCCAAGGCAGAAATCTTCAATTTTGCGCATTTTGGAATCGTGGGAGACGCCGCGAAAGTAATCCCGGCCTTGATCAAGCAGATCCAAATTGCCAAGTCAAGTTGTTAAAGCGAGTGAAGTTTCAATGATAGGAACCGAAGCAAATTTAATAAATGCTATCCACGCAAATTAATAAAACGGAACGAATTTAATGAATAAACCCAAATGAATGATGCAAAATGGATTTCAATCTCTCCCCCCTTCAGAAAATGATCCAGAAGACTACCAAGGACTTCTGTGACAAGGAAGTCCCGAAAATTGACGACTATATGGCTGAACATGATGACTATCCGCCAGACCTCTTGGAGCGGTTCGCCAAGGCCAAGTTGTTGGGTATGGATATCCCCAAGGAACTGGGTGGCACCGCAGGGAACAACTTCAATATGATCCTGATCGCCGAAGAGATGGCCAAGACTGGGACAACTGCCACGCTACCCCTGTTCATGAATAACTCCGTTGCGGAAACCATCTTCTTCTGGGGATCGGACGAGATAAAAGAAAAGTTCATTCCGTCGCTGTGCGATGGCTCTGCTTGGGCCACGATGGCCTTCACGGAACCCGGCACGGGATCGGACCCGCGTGCGCTAACCACTACCGCCGAGTTGCAGGGCGACGAGTATATCATCAATGGAACCAAACGATTCATCAGCATGGCGAGCAAACCCGGTCATGGGGTCTTTTACGTCAAGGACCTTTCCTTGGAAGGCAGCAAGGCCGATACAACTGCTTTGATAATTGACAAGGAAACTCCGGGCATAACGTTCTCCGACCACTATAAATTAATGGGATTGGAAGGGTCGGACACGTGCGACGTCTTCTTCAAGGACGTCGCCGTTCCCAAGGACAACGTTCTGGGCGAGGCGGGCAAAGGTTTCAAGATCTTGCTCAGGTGGATCGCGGGCGAACGTATCCAGCAGGCTGCGGGCCTTGTGGGAACCGCTCAGGCCGCGCTCGACGAGGCAGTAAAATACGCGAGGCAACGGATCGTCGGCGGCGCTCCTCTGGGCATGATGCAAGGGTTCACTTGGATGATCGCGGAAATGAAAACCAAGGTGGATGCCTGCCGCTTAATGACCTACAACACGATTATGCTTCAGGATGGTAACAAACCTTTCGAGGTGCCTTCGGCGGAACTCAAAGTGTTTGTCGTGCCGATGGTGCAGGACGTGTGCCGCATGGCGGTCCAGATCCACGGTTCTTACGGGTATTCGAAAGAATACAAGGTTGAGAAACTGTTCCGTTATGCGATGCATGGCGGCATCGTAGCGTCCAGTATTGAAATCAACAAGACGATTGCTGGCCAAGCATACTTGGCTGGAAAATCTCCATAGGATTATTTATGAACATTATAGTTTGCATGAAGCAGGTTCCGGACGTCACGGAAGTCAAGTTTGACGAACACGGCTCCATGATTCGGTCTGGCCTTCCGAGTATCGTTAACCCGAATGACAAGCACGCGATTGAAGCCGCATTGACTCTCAAGGAAAAATACGGCGGAGATGTGACCGTCATATCCATGGGTCCACCTCAGGTGGAAGAAGCCCTACGGGAAGCCCTCGGCATGGGATGTGACAATGCCATCATGGTGACTGACCGCAAATTTGCCGGTGCAGACTGCTGGGCCACGGCATACACGCTCGGGGTCGCCATCCAGAAAATCGGGACCTATGACTTGGTGATAACGGGCCAAGAAGCGTTGGATGGCAACACGGCTCAGGTAGGCCCGGAATTAGCGGATTCCCTGTCCCTTCCACTGTGTTCCTATGCTCTTGAAGTTTCCATTGACGATGGCAAGGTTCACGTGCTCCAGAACATGGGTACCGTGGTCCGGGAACTGGAGGCCCCCCTTCCGTGCTTGATCACTGCTGACAAGGCAATGAATGAACCGCGGGTCGCCCCTATGGACAAGATCATGGAAGCCTACCAAAAACAAATTATCACGTGGGGTTTTGATGACCTGCAGGGAAATCCCGACAACTTTGGCCTTCAGGGTTCTCCCACTCGCATCCGAAAGATTTTCAGTCCCAAGCGCGCCAAGGCGCAAGTGGAATTTATCGATGGCACTCCCGCGGAAGCGGCGCGGAAGTTAGTAGATAAACTAAAGGAACTCAATCTTCTCTAAATCTAATTTTTTTTAGTTTCAAGTATGATAATCGGTCCGCGAAAGAATGAATCGGTCCGCGAAAGGCTGATCATTCTCAATTCCGTTGAGCGAAGTTTTTTTGAAAACAGGTACTATATCTTCCATGGTAGGAGAGCTGCCAGCGCAGGTCGGTGACCACCTTTTCTGGGTACCAGGTGAGAACGGTGCCCGGTTTCCGTACTGCCATTCATACTTGTTCGAGGACGGGAACCGAATTGTCGTCTTTGACCCGAAATGTGGTGAATCTCAACTGAACAAGGCGTTAGCGGGCATCGGGCATGAAATCGGGGACATTACCGAGATCATCTGCACCCATTTCCATCTCGACCATTCCACGAACAATATGCCCTTGAAAGAGAAGACCGGAGCGGGGATCTGGGTGCACGAGCTGGACGCCCCGGCGCTCCAATCGGTTGAGCGGTTCGTAGAACGGTATGGTATCGAGGACGCAGGCACGCGTATCAAGTGGCAGGATACCCTGGAGACGCTAGGTGTTAGGCCGCAGGATATAGACCACGTGATCCGTGAAGGGGACATCGTTCCGGGTGGTTTTCAAACGATACACACGCCCGGGCACTCGCCAGGTCACTGTTGTTTCTACAAGGAAGGCGTTCTCATTGCCGGGGACCTCGATTGCACGACGCCGTGGGTCGGTAATGCGACGAGCAACGTGAACGACTTCCTCGCCTCAATCGAACGCCTTCAATCCATGGAAATCTCGTCTCTCCTTCCAGGTCACGGCGTGCCGATCTTCGAGAACATACCCGCCGCACTCGAGGCATACCGGCAGAAGATAACTCGCCTCGAGATGCACCTGTTGGAGATGTTGTCCAGCGAAACGCTCACCGTTGATGAGATAGTTCAGCGCGTTGACCGGATGAAACGGGAACGAAACACTAATAATACTGGATATAATATTCCATCTCGTTCGCCCATTGCAGCCCATTTAATATATATTAGCACACGCAACTATTTGCTTCATTTGGAGTCCCTGCACCAAGTGAAAATCGTACTAAAATCAGGAAAAGAGGCATGGAAATCGAGTCAAGGCTGAAAACTATTCGTTTCGCTAACGGCCCTTGATAAACATAACTTCTAAATTCACGATCGAGACTTAACTGCAGGCTTCATGCACGAGAAGCGGTTCGGGAAGGCTGATGAAAGCCATCCGCTTTGAGTTTCAATTATCTCTCCGCTCGTAGCAGGCGATGGCCATAGCCATCCATAGAATATATCGAGAAACCTTTAACCCCCATTTCTATCTTCGTATAATAGGCACCATCGGACCGTTCCCTTCATGCAGGTCCGGATATCGTGCTTTAAACACGTTCCGCCGAGATCACGACCATGCACAACACTCACGAATCACGAAAACCATCCGACGACGCACGCGCCGCAAGAATCATCGAAATATTGCGGCGGGATATATGGGGGGTCATCCCTGCGGATTCATCGCGTCGAAAAACAGCGCCTTTCCCCCGCTTTCGTATGAATTGAACCCATGGTTGACATGATCAAGTATCACTTTTTTTCGATCCGGACCCACCGATGATTTTCCCCACGATGTCATTAGGACGCCGCACCGTGCTGACATGTTTTTTCAGTTATGTCTACTGGTATAGCCATAAATTGGCAAATGAAATCTCTGGGTTGCATGATGGATAACGCAAACAGGTTAAAACCGCAGTTGAGCTTGTTCGACGCAGTTGCTACTGGGCTTGCAGCGATACTCGGCGCGGGTATCTTTGCCTTCATAGCACCTGCGGCAGCTATAGCCGGGCCATCTCTCATCATCGCATTCTTGATTGCGGCGTTTGTAGCCTTCTGTAATGCCTTCTCCTCCGCGCAGTTGGCTGCGGTATTCCCGCGCTCTGGCGGAACCTATGAGTTCGGCAAAAAGATGCTTGGCCCTTGGTGGGGCTACGCCGCCGGCTGGATGTTTCTGACCGCAAATACCGTAGGCCCCGGAGTAATAGCTCTCGCCTTCGGCGGTTACCTGAACCTACTATTTAACGCAATCCCGGTGAGGTATGCTGCCGTTGCGATAGCGTTGGTGATGACGGTGATAAATGCTCTCGGGATACGCCGCTCGGCGCATATCATAGACATCATCGTTGTTCTATCGGTGTTGTCGCTGCTCGCGTTTATTTTGCTTGGCCTTCCTGGCGTAAAGACATCTAATTTTGCTCCTTTTGCGCCTGGAGGGATAATAGGCATATTGGAGGCAACGGGATTGTTGTTTTTTGCGTATACCGGATACAGCCGAATCGCAACCCTCGTAGAGGAGGTGAAAAACCCGAAACGCACAATCCCGTGGGCTACCGCGATAGCGCTGGGGGTTGCCACTGTGTTGTATATGCTCGTCGCAACGACAACCGTCGGTGTTCTAGGCGCTAAGGGCGTGTCGGCGTCTTCCTCGCCGTTATCCGACACCCTCGTGTTTTTGGGCATCGGCTTCGGGGCGGTGATGGTGGCCGTGGGCGCGCTTCTTACGACCTTCAATGAGGGCCTTTCCGACCTTCTCGGGGTCTCTCGCGTGGCTTTCGCTATGGGAAGGGATGGAGATTTGCCGGGCTGGGTTGGCGTGCTTGGGGCGGGGCAGAACCCAAGGCGAAGCGTGTTTTTGGTCGGAATCGTTTCAATTCTCGTGGCTGCATTCGCGCCATTCGGGATTGCGATTATGGTTTCCAGCTTCGGGACTCTACTATATTATGCAATCGCAAATCTATCTGCACTCAAATTAAAGAAGCAACAACGCATGTTTCCGCGATGGATGATGTTTGCAGGGCTTATTGGTTGCCTAGCTCTGGCCTTTTCGCTGGCCACCCAAAGCATCATAGTAGGGTTGGTAATCCTTTTTGTAGGCATTGTCTACCGCATCCTGCGGCTCAAGTTTAAAAAGAAAATTAATGCGTCAGAAACGGCAGGGAGAAGCAATCTCTGACGTTGCCGACCGGTTGCTTAGCGATGATGAGCCAAAAGAACAGGACATCTTACATTTCTTCGGACGGTGGAAGGATCTTCCCGAGGCAGTCTTTGATGCCTTCAAGGATAGCGGGATTGAAATCAGGAGGGAATTTCTCAAGCGACATAGTCACGTTGAAACAGCTGCCGGAATTCGTGATGGAGTCCCTTGAAGCCTACATCGGTTGCGTGGCAGGTGCGTCCCTCAAAGATGACTACCTTGCATTGATCGCGGACGCCGGGTTCGAGGACGTGCAAGTCCTCAAGGAAACCGGGTTTCCTGCAGAGATGGCCCAGCAAATTCCGGGTGCAGAGGCCGTTCCCATCGAGGAACTCCAAGACATTGCCAATTTCGTGGCCTCGATAACCGTGGGACCAATCAAGCTCTGCCCTTTTATCATCGGAACAATGGCAGCGCTGATTCTTCTTGGCATCGTATTGTAAGGGACAATAATATTCGTAAAGCGAGAATCTCCGTGTTGCCTCGGGTTATTGATTCATTCGTTTTTTTAATTCGTCTTGGATCTTGGCTTTAAACAAAAGAAGCTCGGGATTTATTATGCGCAGCTTGATTTCGGGAATGTCATCAAGAAGTGCCGTGATGTGGATGAGCCCAGACACTTCCTTGTCGCACGTGTGGCCAAATCTCGGTGCCCTGCATTCATGACAGATCGACAATGCAAATTCCTGTAGGGTTTCCGATGTTAATCGCTGTCCTTTCAAGAAGGATGCTCCTGCCATGGATGAACCGCATGGTGACGTCCTGCACGCCATCGCGTTCTCGACGAGACCATTTGGTGCAACCATAACCGCGAACTTTGGTCGGCCAACAAATTCGGCAAACTCGTCGATTTCTTGAACGCCGGTCTCGGGGTCGAGCGAGCACATCGTTTTCGTGCCGATCACGCGAGGATTTATCTCCTGTGCCTGTTGAAGCAGGCCCAGCCCTGGAAGGATGGCAAGAATAGTGGGTTTTTGAAGCCCGACAATTTGCAGGATGATATCTGGATGTCGGACGTACGAAATGAACAAATCGCAATCCGGAATATCTAATGCGATGTCATCATCCAGCATGCTCGTTAGTGAGATGTCCGGGACCAAAATCCACTTGGTATCGAACATCTGCTTGATGTTCTCGAATGCCCGGTCCCCGTATTTCCCGTCCGAGATGATCCCGATTCGCATCGTTCCCTACCCTCTCAGGTGGACTCATCCTGCAACCTGGATGCCAAGCCCTTGACTTTTTCCGCGATCAGGTCCCGTGCTGCCCTGAACGCATCAATATCCTTGCCAGCGGGATCCTCGATCTCCCAGTCCTCGATCTCGATCGTTCCCGGCACGATCGGGACCGGGCAGGAGTCCAGGACACCGCATCCCATCGAGATGAAATGGGTGGCCCCTTTCAGCATCTTCGTGGTGAGAATTTTTGGTTCCTGGCTGGAAATGTCGATCCCGGCTTCCTGCATGACCTCGATCGCCAGTGGATTGACTTCCGTCGCGGGTTCCGAGCCCGCCGAGACCACCTTGACCGAGTTCGGTAATATTGACCGTGCGAAGCCCTCGGCCATCTGGCTCCGGCACGAGTTGTGGACACAAGCAAATATGATGGAGTAATTCATGGCATTTCTTCACCTCTTATCCCAATCTGGTTCTTCCCGGGCAGATCCTCGAACCAGTTGTCGATCTTGTCCAACCAATCGACCATGGCTTCCCTGAACTCGTGCACCTGCCTTTTCACGAGGGAATAGTGCGTGAACTTGCCTTTCTTCCAGCCGCGTATCAGGCCCGCGTCTTCCAGAATCTTGATATGATGCGAAACGGTCGCTTGGGCCTTGTCAAGGATGGCTTCAAGCTCGCACACGCAACGGTCCCGCTGCGCCAGTACGTCGAGTATTAGCAGGCGGTCCTCGCTCCCGAGCGCTTCCAAGATGGTGCAGAACCTTTTCATCTCTGGGTCTATCGAAAAGACTTCCTTGATTTGCAGGAGCGACTTGAAGTGTTCCTCGGGATTGCCGATGCTCTCGCATTTCGCCAATGTTTCGAGGATCCTTGCCTTGCGGTTAGGTGCATCCATGGGCGTGTCACTCGTGTGTGGCATGTTTGTTAAAACGAAGGACAAAATATTAAACATATCGACTTTTTTCGATTCATACATATCAATCTCGATGCAAAACTGGCAACCTTTCGAAAAGCTTGATGGCGAGACCCACGACTGAACCCGACCAACCGGCACGCGCTAGGCTCTCATTCCTCGATCGATATCTTACCGTGTGGATATTCGCGGCCATGGCCACGGGCGTCGCGCTGGGCTACGGGGTTCCCGCCTTTTCCAACGCCCTCAACAGTCTCTCGTTCGGCACCACCTCGATCCCCATCGCCATCGGGCTCATCGTCATGATGTACCCGCCGCTGGCCCGCGTGAAGTACGAGAAACTCGGCCAAGTGTTCAAGAACAAGAAGGTCATGGCCCTGTCGCTCGTACAAAATTGGCTCATCGGACCGTTCCTGATGTTTTTCCTCGCGATCCTGCTCCTGAGGAACTACCCGGCCTATGCGTCGGGCGTGATCTTGATCGGTCTTGCCAGGTGCATCGCGATGGTCATCGTGTGGAACCGCCTCGCGTGCGGCGACGCGGAGTACGCTGCCGCCATCGTGGCTCTTAACTCCCTTTTCCAGGTGTTCTTCTACTCGTTCTATGCATACGTCTTCATCACGGTGCTCCCAAAGGTGTTCGGCTTGCAGAGCCTAGTTGTGAACATCACGATTCTTCAAATCGCCGAGTCGGTGATGATCTACCTCGGAATCCCCTTCCTTGCGGGTTTCCTGACCCGTATGCTGGTGCGCCGCCGCGTAGGCGAGGAGCGCTACGACAACAAGATTATGCCCGCCATCAGCCCGCTCACGTTGGTCGCCCTGCTCTTCACGATCGTCGTGATGTTCTCGCTGAAGGGGCACTACATCGTGACCAACACGATCGACGTGCTGTGGATCGCCCTTCCCCTGCTCGTTTACTTCGCCGTGATGTTCGTCGTCTCGTTCGGGATTTCCAAGGCGATGGCCGTGAATTACGAGCAGACCTGCACCCTGTCGTTCACCGCTGCCAGCAACAACTTCGAGCTGGCTATCGCCGTTGCGGTGGGCGTGTTCGGTATCAACTCGGGCCAAGCCTTCGCGGCGGTCACCGGGCCGCTCATCGAGGTGCCGGTCATGATCCTGCTCGTGAACGTGGCCCTGAGATGGCGGCGAAAATTTTCTCGTAACGAGAAGGAGAAATGACAGCCACGTCAAACCGATTCACCATTGCTGAATCAGAACACCTTCAAGAGTATTTGGAGGTTATATTGCGATTGGTCCAGTTTCACGAGCAATAGAACGACAGAATCGCAGAGGACGCTAACAAGGCTGAATACATCGATTCGGTCAGTTTTATAGCCGATGACCTGAAGCCAATCGTCAAGGTGCTCGTGAAATCTCATCACGACAAGATTATCGACGTTCGAGATTCTAAAAGAAAGTAATGATGATGGTAGATTCAAGGATTCAAGCTCAAATAATTATTTTTCATTTCTTAAACTCCTATACCATTTTTTCGTTGACGCATAGTAGGCTTTGAATTCATCGAATTTTTTGTTGTACAGTCCCGCCAGATCGGAATTGGGGTCGAATTTCTTCTCGATTTCGACCATATCTGAAATATCATCGAAATTCTTGATATACCCGAGGCCAAAAGCAGCCATGAGAGCCGCTCCGCGCGAACCGACGTATTGCGGTTCGGCCACGCGCCAGATCGGACGCTGGGTCACGTCAGCCAAGATCTGGCACCACGGGTCGCTCTTCGCACCGCCGCCACCGAATTTGAGGTAAGGGAAGGGTTTTTTTATCAGGCTCTCCACCGCCCAGAGCGCCCACCTGATGTTGAGCGCTACCCCCTCGAAGATCGACCGGATGATGTCCTCGCGGGTATGGCGAAGTGAAAGGTTCGCCCAACCCCCTCGTACATGGGCGTCGTCGATTGGCACGCGCTCCCCGTACATCCAAGGCAGGAAATGCAGGCCGTGCGCCCCCGGCTCGCACGACGCGACGAGCTTGTCGAAGATCTCGAACACGTTCTGCGTGCCTTCCTCGGTAATGAGAGTCTGGGCGTGGTAGAGCTGCTTCTGTGCCCATTCCAAGCTACCACCCGCGGTCTGTTGTTCTGCAATTGTAATGTATTTCGAGGGATGTGCGGAACAGATTGACCCCGTCGCGGTGGAGGGGCTCACCAGGCGCTTGTCAACGTGGCAGGTCACCCAATCGCTCGTTCCGATGCAGACGTGCCCTTCCTTCTCTCGAACGGCCCCTGAACCGACTGCACAGCCCAAGGTGTCTCCAGCACCTCCGATGACCGGCGTCCCTTCCTGCAATCCCATCCTTTCACAAGCCGTGGACGTGAGTGGGCCCACGATGTCCGTGCACTTTACCAGATCAGGGAGCTTCTCCTTGGGAACATGAAGATCCGCGAGGAGGCTGTCCGACCAGCACATTTTCTTCCTTCGCGTGTCCATGAACCAAGTAAGATTGCCGTCATCATAGGTCATCGTAAATTTTCCCGTGGTCTGGTATAGCAGAAACGCCTTCACTGTCAGGAACTTATGCGTCCTTTCGTAGATCGCCGGCTCTGCCTCTCGGATCCATAAAAGCTGGGTGGGGAAGTCGATCCCCGTGAGGGAAGGAGCTCCGCCTGTTATTCTTAGCCACTTGAGAATTCTTCCAAGGCCGTAACCAGAGATATTGATGGCGCCCCCGAATGTTTTTCTTGCGATATCTCTCGACCGCGTGTCAAACCAGGAAATCGCGTTGCGAAGAGGATTGCCCTCCTTGTCCACGGGAACGCAGCAAGGAACTTGGCCGGTGAAACTAACACCGACGATCTCATGAGAATCGATGCCGGTAGACACGATTACCTCCTGAGAAGTTTTACACACAGCTTCCCACCATTCGCGCGGATCCTGTTCAGCCCAACCGGGTTGCGGGAATGTAACCTCGTATGGTTCTCGGGCGGTTCCCATAATTTTGCCATTTACAGAGACGATAGAACCTTTGTTGCCTGACGTGCCCACATCATGGGCTAGGATGAATTTTTCATCAGCCATGGCGATCGCCGCAAAGATTATTCCAATATGCACTATTATCGTATAAATATTTTATCAAAGGAACATTTTTATATAATTATTTAATCCAAGGAATGTTTTCATTCGATTATTCACGCAAAACTTCGTACAGAACTATCACGGGAATCAAACTGGTTCCAGAAAACGGTGATTAGCGCAACATGCCAAGTTACTCAGAGTTTGGATTCGTCAATACCAAGAAAATGTTCGAGAAAGCCATCGCGGAGAATTATTGTGTCCCTGCTTTCAATTTCAACGACATGACTGAAATACTTGCTATCACGACTGCTTGCATCGAAACACGAAGTCCCGTTATCATTGCCAATGATATCGGTTCGAGGGATGAGCTAGGCCCGGCCATGGTGATATACATGGTACTTGGGGCCCTGAAGACAGCGGAGGCCGAAGGCGTGCCAATCCCCATCGCGCTTCACCTTGATCACGGCCCCGATTTTCAAGCGTGCAAATCGTGCATCGACTCGGGCTTTTCCTCGGTCATGATCGACGGATCCCACTTCCCATACGAGCAGAATATCGCGATGACGAAGGAAGTCGTGGATTACGCGCATCAACTTGATGTGACCGTCGAGGGGGAGCTTGGAGTGATCGCCGGTCACGAGGGGGACTCGGAGGTATCCTTGGGGTCTTACACGGATCCGAACGATGTGGAGGATTTCGTCTCCCGGACGGGCGTGGACTCGCTTGCGATCGCTATCGGGACCAACCATGGGGCATACAAGTTCAAGGTCGAGCCGGGCCAAGCCCCTCCCCCACTACGTTTCGACATCTTGCAGGAGATCATCGATCGCCTACCGGATCTGCCCATCGTCCTTCATGGGGCATCGGCAGTGCCCCAAGACTTCGTGGCTCTCATCAACGAGTATGGGGGGATAATGGAAAACGCGATCGGCGTGCCCGAAGACCAGTTACAGCAGGCAGCGAAAATGCACGTGGTGAAGGTGAACATACATTCAGACGCACAGATCACGATTACGGGCTCCCTGCGGAAGTATTTCGCCAAGAACCCGTCGCACATCGACCCACGCCAGTACATGAATGCCGCCCGCCGCGCCCTTGTCAAGCTCTACAAGCACAAGATAACGAATGTGCTTGGATCCGCAGGTCGAGTGTAATTTTATTTTAAGATAAAAATTTTTTCAGAAAAAGATTTTCGGACCCTTCAGGCATCCCGGTCCAACCCGAGCACGCCCCCCAGCCGCTCCGACGCCTTGGTCAGGGCCGTGGCGCCGATACCAAACCGCTTGGACCACCCGAAGACAACTTGGTCCACGAACCGGCCCGTGCGCCGGTCGAGGTTCCACGCGGGCGCGTAGCCCAGCGGCCGGAACCCCGCGTCGAGGAACGCTGATTGCAGGCCGGGCCTCGTGGCGGGGCAGTAGCCTTTCACGTAATGGACGCCCTTGGCCCGAAGATATTCCAGCGCGAAAGACAGCAAGATTCGCGCTGTGGCGGGCCGCGAGCAGTAGATCTTAAGGCCCTCGACGTTCATGCATTGCGCGTTCACGCCGAGCTCGATGGACTCGCCGGTCTTTTGACAGGTGAAGGCGCAATGTATGTAACCATATTGTTGCTTGGTCGCCTGGATGGTGCCGCGGTAGACCTCGTGGTAGATGTTCGCGAGCGCGCGCACGTCCGAGGGCGTGGCATGCCTGACTACGGCCCAGTCGGCCGGGACGGGCTCTGTGGTCGTGATAGCAGGTAATGATACTGCTGCAGAGGAATTCCACCAACAATTTTCGCTAGAACATCCGTATAGCAAATTCATCCGCACTTCCCGCGAGGCATCATTCACGGGCTCGACAGGGCCCGCGGCGGGGGATCGGCGGGCATATTACCCGGTCGCCCGCACGGTGGCCGCACTCCACAGCGGTCGAATACCCATGTCATGCGAATCCTCTTGCCCGGAATGCGGGACCAGCGGCCTCCTGCTGGGGGCCACGGGGCTGACGTGCCCCGGGTGCGGTCTCGTCGTCGAGCCGATGGTTGAATACACGTGCACGCCCGTCATGTCCCGCGGGCAGTTCGTCAAGGACCACGAAGCCTTTTCCCGCGCGTCGGCAACCCGGATCGGGAAAGGCCCCGTGCCCGCGGCCTTCGTGAACGCGCAGCGCGTCCAGATCAAGAGCATCTCCTACGCGGAGCGCAAGCGGGCCGCGGTGATGTCGCAGGTGCGGCGGATCGTGGCGGCCATGCAGCTCCCCGAGGGCGTGATCTCCCAGTCAATGCACGCGTTCGAGAAGCTGGCCAAGATCGTCGAATCTGGCAGGACCGAGGCCGGCACCGACATGCTGGCCGTGGCGTCAATCATCTACGGGTGCCGGCTGGCCAAGGTGCCGGTCGCCCCGAAGAAGATCATCGACGCGTGCGGCATTGACGAGCTGCGGGCGAGGCGGTCCCTGCTGCGCCTCGCGGCGACGGTGCGAGAGCGGTATCCTGCGATGATTGCGAGCGTGTCATCCCGCATGGCCGTCCAGGTCGAGCGGGCGCTCGAGATCGCGCGGGAGATCACCGGCCTGCCGATGTCCGTCGCGCTCGTCTCGCAGATCCACGCGGCGATCCAGCGGGCGATGCTCGGCCTGCCCGATGCCTCGGTCGCGGGGACGCTCGCCTACCTCGCCGCCCGCGCGGTCTCAAACGTGCCCTTCAAGCTGGCCGAGGTCGCCCGGGCGGTCGGGTACTCGTCGTCGTCGCTGTACAACTGCATCGCCCGTGTGCTCGCCAAGCTCGGCGTGCAACTCGAGGTTTCGCTTGGAGAAGCGGACATCGCACCCGCGATCTGGCGGCTTGCCGGTATCGACGTCGAGGAAGTTCCCTTGACACCAATCGAGAACGTTCAGGCTGCCCATGATACACCCGAGGCGATCGAGATCGAGACACTCGCGATCACGTCGCCTGTTGTTGCGGCCCCGGCAATTCCCATCATTCCCGATATTCCCATTACTTCCATTACCACCACGCGTTCCTGCATCCCGAGAATACACCGGGTGGAGTCGTGCGAGCGGTTCGCGGCACCAACAACGAGGCATCCCCGGCGGCGGCACGACCGGCCCCGGTGGCGCTTCTCCAGGCCGCTTCCATTTCGTTGGCAGGTCGATCTCCCTGCCCCAGACCACCTCGCGACCACGTCACGACCCTTGGCCTTCCAGTACCAGCCGGCGTGAGCTGGCCACGAGTCGCCGAACGGTGTTTGCTGGAAAATAGGTCGGCTATAACCTGCCGGAATTCGGCGAACATCTCATCGAGCAAATCAGTTAATGTTGACGGTAACAAGATCAAATGGAAAAGTTTTCGCAACCGAAGTAACCTTGAGACCGCCCGCGAAGGATTCGATTTCAGCGTGATTCTTCACGCTAAACGTGAAGGTTATTCCAAAAAACAAGCGCGCTAGCCATTTAAATGACCCAGTCGTGAAAAAGCGAGAAATCAAATCAAAAAACATTTCAGAGTCGAGCACTTTTTCCGAAAGCGTTTGAAATAGATGAATAACGCCCGCTCTGGGCAAATAATAAAGCAATCCTTGGGCAAGGAAGAGAAAATTTGAATTGCTGGATACAGTTATCGTATCGAGCCAGGCTGTATCTAATACCGAGCATGCAATCATTTCGTAGGGAATTTGATTCCCCAAGATCTCCTTTTTCAGGGATACAATTTCCGGCAGGTCCAGTTCGATATACTTGCACGTGCCGGGTTGGATTCGCCAGTACATGGTATCAAGGCCACAGCCCAGATTAACGACGTGGCAATTGCTATTCTGGGAAATATATTCCTTTGTTATCTGGTCGAACTTGTTTACCCGTCCGATACCCTGTCTCCTGTCATCAGACATAAAACCACTATACCTCTTTTTCATCTTTACTATCCATTTCCTGTCTTCGTCTGACGAACGTGATATCAACGTGTCTAAAATTTGAACCGCCATGGGATCATGCAGTTTGGAATTTTTCAATTCCGATTCAACTGCTCGGCATATGAGAGTGAGCACCGCCGTTCTTGAAAGATTGGATAAGCTCATGACTTTTTCCTTGATCTTTCATTCACTAGTATATTTAAGTAATTATCTTGAAAGAAACTCGATCACGAAGATACACGAAGGCACGTTCATTTCTTGCAGACGTTGAGCCCGATCTTGATGCCATCGGCGTTCGGGACGTCCACGTTGCCGCGCGTCATGGCGACGATCGCGGTCTTGCTGCTGGACGACGGCCCGAACTCCCACGAGAGGTCGGGGGTGATGCGTAGCGCCTGGCCGTCCGATTCCATTCCATTTCAATTGCCATCCAGTTCTGCCTTGAGGTTTATTTACTTTTCCGATTCTACACGTCGGCATCGTGCGATCACGAAATGGCGCACGGCTCGCGGCGCTCCACCTGAACCGCGTGATCGGGCCTCGTTTTCAGGATGCGGTCGGTGATCGCGTCGAGGATGTAGTCGTAGAGCCCGCACTTCCCGCACAGGTTGAGGGCGATGGCCCCGTGCCAGCCCGAGGGGACCGTGTACAGGGTCTCGCACGCCTTGCACCGCATCATGACCTCGTGGGGGCCGGTGTCGTCACCCTGCCGCTCGGCCCTCCATTCCGAATAGTATGCGGCCACGTGGTTTTTCGGGATCGAGGGAAAGTGTGCTTGGACGACCTTCAACGTCATTTTCCGGCCAACGCTTGTCTCGAGGAAACCAAGGACGAGCGCCCTCGCCGCCGGACCGGTCGTGAACGGCACCCACGCGCCGCCCCTGTACCTGCCGGTGGTCGAGTGCGTTTCGACGTGGCGGCGTTTTGTTGACGCATGGATCGCCTCGGAAAAGGGAAAGAAAAGAAGTAGATTTTATTCGACGAACTCGTCCAGGATGTCCCTCGCCAAGCGGAGGGCTTGCGTGCGACTCAGAGTGAGGCGGCTGTCGCCCGTGACGATGGAGACGTTGTCACCCGAGTGCGTCAGCACCACGCTGCGGTTGTCGTCCTCGCGGGGGGCGAGGATGACCGTGGTGCGATGGCCTTTCCGGGCGGGCGGGGGTTTCGGCTGCGCTTGCGGCTGGGGCTGGAGGACCGTGGCCACTTGGGGTTCGTCCACCTGCGACGGCCCTGCCTTGATTTTCATCATAAGGTAATAGGGGCAGTCACCATCGTTGATCTTGAAGCCCTCGGCCGTGACGTGGCCGGGCATCATCTTGCCGCTCTTGGCGTTGGGGATCTTGAAGTCCCACGTCTTGTAGTTGCCACACTTCTCGCATTTTCCCGCCGTGATGTTGTACTTGCGGGACTGGTCGATTTTAAGGACCGGCTCTTCTTGGGTCGTGACCGATTGTGTCGTGACTTGTCACCGATTCGATCTGGATCTCAAGCATATATCGAAAAAAGTTCAATACCGTGGCACATCTCTCGTCTCCACGAAATACTGCTCGACACCAACTTCCTGCATGCGTTGGTTGATTTTCACCGACCTTTTTTGCAGGTGCTCGTCAAAGCCGGTGTTGTCACAAGGAAATTCTGCGCATTGAAAGCAAAAATCCACGCCTTTGTCCAGATGACAATCCTTTACCTTGCATTCGGAGAACGCGTGGCAGGTCTCGTTCCTGCACCCCTTGCACGATGCTTTCGTGAAATATTCGAGCATTATCTTGAAGTCCGGGTATTTTTCAAAGATCTGCTCGTGCAAGAGCACTGCGAATCGTTGTGCATACACGTCGAAGTTACCAAGGCTATTCACGAGGCTCTCGGCTTGATTTTTTATCGTTCCATTTTCAAAATTAATACATTTTTCACAGTTTAGCCCGCATGGGGCAAGCCTGTCCAAAATGTCTTGATACGTCAAATCGGCGCTCATGAGGAACACATCTCTGTGCCAGACTATAATTCTTTATGCAAATCGGTTTTTCCCTTTTATTGTCCCGGTGGGGATTCCCGCAACACTCGTCAAACGTGATACCATGATGCAACTCGTCACACACCAGCTCGATTGGTTCTCGGGCATCGCCTCGGCCTACTCGTCGTTCATGAGCGATGTGGCCAACGTGCTCATCTTGATCGGGGCGTCGGCCGCCGTCATCTGCCTGCTCGTCGGTGCCATCTGCTACTTCACCGGCTACAACCAGAAGGCGGGCAAGACCCTGTTCCTGAACGCCATCATCCTGTTCATCCTGCTCGGTGTCATCTACATCGGCGTGCTGGGCGCGACCGGGATGCCCGACCTGTCCGGCATCTTCCACGTGCCGGGGTGAGAATGCTATGGAACGTGAATCCGAAAACTCCTTTGGCGACCGGGAGGGCCGGCCGCGCCTCTTTTCCAGCCGCCCTCCCGCGTGGGACATTCACGTGTCGCCGTGGGTCGCTTTCTGGCTGATCGACGGTTTATTATTGTTACTCGTCGCCGCGGCCGTGGCACCGGCTTACATGGTGCAGTTTATCGGCATCGGGGCCGTCCTGCCAGCTTCGATCCACGCCATTGCAGGCATCGGCCTGACGCGGAAATACCGATACATGGAGGACGGCGGGATCCTCGTGATGCAAAAGGGCACGTCGCTCACCGCATCCACGGGGCTTCGGGTCGTCGGCCTGCCCGAGAAGGTGAACGCCAACGCGTGGCAGGAGCTGCGGGTGCTTGCCGACCATCCCAAGGCGCGGGCACGGGTCATCGTCGCCCGGAACGTGTTTTCCCGCGTGCAAATGGTCGGTCCGCTCGGCTGGTTCGACCACGCCAACGAGCCCACGAAGGTTCTGGCCCCCGAGGGCGCCGGTATGGCCTTCCTGATCGTGCTGGAAGTGCGTTCATCTCTATTCGGCCATCCAAGCGGCGCCATCAAGGACCTGCAGGAAGCTTCGGCGGCGGTGCTAAACCAAGTGGTCACACAAACGCACCACCACACGCTTGCACCCCTGACGGCCGAGGAACTCGCCATCGCCGCGAATTTGTAATGACGATGCCTTTTATCTCTTCTTTAACTGAGCTTCGCGCCGCAGTGGGGCGATCTCGGGGATGGCCGGTGACTTCATTACCCTTTCGCGCATCTCGACCATCATCATAGGCTTCGAGAAATTCCTCGAGGACATGCAAGACAGCATCGCTGGCAACCGAACGACCGCCGAGGCCGAGTACGACGCGGCGGTCCTGCGCGGGCTCGCGGACGGGCTCGGCATCCTCGAGGCGATCGCCCGGGCCAACGAGCAGTATCCCGGCGAGGCTCTGCAGGTGGACGACAGCAACGCGGGCGACGTGGCCTCCTATTACGAGAGCTTGCTCTGGTAGGTCACGAGACAGCCGAAAAGATGCAATTTATCGCTTCAAACTGAGAGAATGAAAAGGGTCAGAAAATGTTCCCGCCATTCCGGCATCCCATCCTATCACGACGCACCAACATCCTCGTGTGCCTGATTGTGATCGGGAGCATTATGTCTGCACTCTTCGTGAAATCTGGCCAGATAAGCCTAGTTCCGCCATGCCGGTCTGCCAATCCAAAATGTATCCAATCTTCCAGCGATAACGAAAGCAGCGATCAAGTGGGCGACGAGTGGCCTATGTTCCGGGGATCGCTTGACCACCTAGGGACTGTCGTGACCGTTCCTTTATCAGGGCACGGGTCCCTGTGGAACAAAACAATAGGCGGGGACGTGGAATCCTCGCCTGCTGTCGTTGGTGGTCGCCTATTCGTGGGAAGCGATGACGGAAACATCTATTACCTAAACTCGATCACGGGAAAAAGGATTTGGAACTACAACACGAGCAGTAACGTGGAATCTTCTCCAGCCGTGTCCAGCGGGTTTGTATATACAGGCAACAACCTTGGCGATGTCTGCTGCCTTGATACGGCAAATGGCGCGTTGGAATGGTCGCGCACGATCGCCGGCCAAGTGTATTCATCCCCCGCAGTCTCGGACGATCGCGTGTGCGTGGGCAACACGGGAGGAGATATATACTGCTTTAACGCTACTACTGGCGCGGTCTTGTGGTCTTTCGTGACCGATGACCAAGTGTGGGCGTCTCCCGCCGTGTCGGGTACGCGTCTCATCGTGGGGAGTGACGATGGATGCCTCTATTGCGTGAATCTTACGACCGGCCAGCAGCTTTGGAACTTCAATACGACATATCATGACGTGTATTGGTCATCGGCTTCGATAGGCAACGGAGCGGTGTACGTTGGATGTGACGATGACTCGTTATACTGCTTGAACGAGACATCCGGCTCGGTCATATGGACTTATTATTTCTTGTATTATGGCTGGTCCTCCCCCGCCGTCGATTATGGACGTGTCTATATTGGCGGCGGGGGTCACGAGTTCTACTGCTTGAACGCCACGACTGGTGATGTCGACTGGAATTTCACGACGGGCTATTCGATCTATTCCTCTCCCGCAGTCGCAGACGGGATCGTCTATTTCGGATGCGGCGATAACAATCTCTACTACTTGAATGCATCGACGGGCGCGTTGGTTTGGTCCTTTTATATAGGAAGTGCCGTTGACTCGTCTCCCGCCATCGCAGGAGGCCGTGTCTACGTGGGCGATGGAAACGGGATGATCCTTTGTTTTTCCATGATATACGTGCCTCCCCCGCCAGTACCAGGCCAAATGTTGATCATAATGCTCTCGGCCTACATCGGGCTTCTTGGCCTCGCTTGTTTCTATGCGGCGGCAAGAATCCTCTTCAAGATGCGGATCAGGGCAATTTCATTGGTGCAAGGCGGGCAAGCCGGCAACTTGGCCGCGCCCGACGATGGATCCAGCATTCAAACATTCCGCTGGCCCGTGTCGCCAGCAAAGGAAGCGTTGATTGAGGGAATTGGTTCGGAAATCCTCGGGATCGTGATGATCGCATCGTTATTTGCCGTGATCGTTGTGATCGATCAGCGGGTTTATGCTGCCAGTGCAGGACTAGCGCCAATCGTGTTCACCAGCCTGTATGGCGGATCCGGGCTAGTCATGCTCGGAGTAATTCGGCTCCGAGCAGAGAAAAAAGCACTCGGGATCACTGGAAACCTGATCGGCGTGATTGCATTGGGCTTGGGATTTTACACGTCTGGGCTCGTTGACCAGTTAGGCATCTACCCATTAGGAGCAGTGGTCATCCTCTTTGCCATTGACGGGGCAGTCCTGCCGATACTATTCTTCTGGGCCCTGATACCGCACGCCGTTGCTGCTATCAAGGATTACCGGCGGCAGAAGCTGGAGCGACTAGAGGCGAGCGTCACGATAGAGGAAGAGATGATCGGGGTCCGCAGGGGAGGAAGAGCGGTCACCATTGCTGGCCTCGTTGCTTCCATCCCATTTGCTGGTATCGGGGCATATTTCCTGCTCGCGATCAACCACACCGCGCCGTACATCTCGTTGCTCCTTGGATTCGCACTCCTGTTCCTTGGATTGATCATCGGGATGATAGCATTCTGGTGGGTCCGGCAGGAAACGGAACGGATGGGAAAGAGGGGCGCGCCGGTTGAGGCGGAACTGGCACGTCTGCGTATGATCGGGAAGGTGACACTCGTGGGGGATCTCGCCCTAGCAATTCTCTGCATTGCATTCGGTGTAGGTGGTTTCGTTTTATCGGTCGTGCAGAGGGCTATTGGTGACTTCTTCCCAGGCATCAGCCTTATGGTCCTGGGCCTGTTTTTCGGGATCACCACCCTCGCGTGGGGCAGGAAAAATGTCCCTGCAATGCTACTATCGATGAGGTTCGTGCCAGTTCCGAACAGCAAGGCACGAACGGTAGTCAAATCCGTAGGATGTATCATCGGGATCATGGTTACAGGTGTAGTTATCCTCCTTGGCGCATTTCTCCTTCAATTGTGGTTATTTCATTGAAGCTTTTCGATCGTCCCTGCTCGGCCATCCGATGGGTGCCATCAAGGACCTGCAGGAGGCGGCGGCGGTGCTGAACCAGGTCGTGACCCAGACGCATCACCACACGCTCGCGGCCCTGTCTGCCGGAGAACTCGCCATCGCAGCTAATCTGTGACGCGATTTTCCTCTATTTTTGAAGTAATATCATTTGGTTTGCCTTTTAGCACCTTTACTTTTGTGAATGTCAAACCTCCTGAATTGTTTTTCCGTTTGAATGGGAAAATCAGTGCCATTTCCCGCACGAACTCGACCATTTAAATCGCCAATATATCTCACGAAGATATATTGTTAAATTACTTATGATCAACCACATTTTGACTTTTTCTGTGCAGCGCGGCTGCGGGTGTAGCGGCTCGCCACCGTGCTGGTACCGGGTAACGAGAACCGGAATCGCATGTACCCTGAATCGGGAGGACGATAAACAATGATCTGGTGTTGCCCAGGTTGCGGGACCAGGTTTACTTCCCTGCAACTCTACGATGTGCATTCCAATGACTGCGTCCCGCTCCATCACGGCGATTCCTACCGAGACATGAGGAAGAGTACTACGGAAGGGAGACATCGATTGACCGGCGCGAAGGCAAGTGAAAAGCCTAAAGGACAACCACTTTATTACGACCCCCGGTACGCGAGAAGAGGAGAGCGTGGGCGTCCAAAAGGATCACCAGTTGCTCCATTGACGATCACCCCATAGCTTTCTTTTTGCGGCAGGAAGCGAGCCACGAGGGCGAGAACCCGGACGTCGCCCTTGCCATGCTCGCCGCGGTCCTTGCCAAGCTCGGGCTCGCGGGCTTGAAGAAGAACTAAAAACCCCTTTCTCCGACCGCCGCTGCCAGTCGCTTCGTAATCTCGAGTGTTTTCTCTCCGTGCTCGTTCTTAATTGAGCTTGGCACCGCAATTGGGACAGAACGAGCCATTCGGTTCGGTTCTGGATCCGCAGAACGGGCAGCGCGTTATGGCAACGCTCCCCGGCACGTCCTCCCTTTGAAAGAGCGTGTCGGTCCCGGCGCCGGCTCGATCGGGTTCCATGCCGGCACGTGGAATGGTGCCCGTTACTCCCCCGCCCTGCAAGAACCCATCGAGGAGTCGTTTTAAGTCCGTGACGATCTCCACGTTCGTGCTCTGGAAAACAAAGATCGGTAGCCAGCTCGAGCAGGATAACCGCAAGCCATACAACGCGTTGGTCTGGTACCGCCTTCTGTTCACCATCACTGGCTCTATGGTGAACATCGTGGTCGCTGTCAGGGGAAATTGCTTGTACCGGTTGAACCTGCTCGCCATCACTTCCCCGGATCTGGAGAGCCTGCGTCCATCTATCTCGATGGTGCCTCGATCCTTGTCGAGCGTCGTCGTGACTTGCATGCCAAGCCCGAACCGCTTCGAACGCGTGATTGCCAAGAGGATGCACAGGCAGGCAAGGATTATTGGAAATACAACCGGGAAAATCGTTAACCCGAATGCCCCTTGAAAGGAGAATGCAAATGTCAGGTTGATTGCGACGAAGACACCAATGAAAAACACCATCACGATTATCAAGGGAACAACCCTCGCCGCCCCGAAGAACTGGCGTTGAATGTCGCTCGTAGAATATTGCTGGCGGAAAACGAGCCTGTGGCTAGTGGATTCGACCACTTCATATCGTGATTCAAAGTTGGGTATCAATATCATTCTCCTTGGTTTAGAATCGGTTCGTTGAATTCACGGGAGAGGTTTTCACTTTTGAAGCTTTCACGCAGATTTGCCTATGGGACTGCTTAACGCCAAATGCATCCTGCTCGTGGTGCTGTTCGTCGTGGCGATCTGGTCGTTCCCGATCGGGCTCCTCGTCGACGCCGCGATCATCACCCTGTGGATGTTCATCAGGAAGAAATCGAAAAAAACGCCGCAACAAGGCACTGGTGGCGATCCGGGCCTGTCCGACGCGATCAAGGCCCTGACGCTCATCGTGGCAGGGGACAAGCTCGGCGCGCTTGCCACGCGCAAGGACGCGGCCATGGAGAGCAAGGCCACGACCACCAGCCCGGCCGCGCCCGCGATCAAGCCTGCCAGCGAGTATTCCACGGCCTTCAGGAAACGGCTGGCCGACTGAACGCCCGACAGAAATCGGCCGGATCTCGTCACCCTTTCCCCTTTTTATTTTATATCGCCAGAAATGGGCCCGTACGGGGGGAATATCTTAAGTTAAATACTTCTTGCCACAATGATGCCATGAAGGATCAAGAATGCGAGGCGGTCGACGAGATCGCCCGAGGAGAGCAGGCTACCGACATGGAGGACACGCCGAGGTTTCCACTCGTGGCCAGCACTGGCCATCGCGCTCCCTTGTTGTTCGAGGAAGGCGTGACACTCGGCCGGAAGGTCATCGTCCAGCAACTCGACCTCGCCAGCGAGGCCGTGAAGGACGCGATCCTGACCGATGTTCAAGCGGCCGCCAACGAGGGAACCGTGGCCCGCCGGACCCGCTACAAGGGCAAGCACGCCACCAAGTGGCTCGAGATGATCTACCCCGCCGTGTTCCGGCCCGTGTTCCTCGGGGCCTTCTTCCCCGACGGCACGCTGCTCGGTTGGGTCTCCATGCTCAGGACCGAGCCCACCAACGACCACGCCCTGCTCGGGGCCGTCATCCGCCCGCCCTACCGCAACCACGGCCTTGGCTCGGCCCTCGTCCTGCACGCGTGGCGGCACGCGGCCGAGATCTATGGCGACCCGTCCATCATGGGCATCGCCTTCGAGACGCAGGAGACAAACGCCGCGGTGATGGCGATTGCCAAGAAGCACCACCTGGCGTTCGTGTCGGAGCGCGTCGACGAGTCGGGCGCCACGCCCGTGCGGTATGCCTATTTCAAGGCCTCGCCGTCCAATATGTAGAATTGTTTACTTTTTATACTCCTTTCCCAATCGATGGTATCTCACGACGGGTGAGAGGTACGTGCGTATCATGCGAAAACGACTTACTTTACATCGGAAATTGCAAGCCGGGGCGGTTCTGAGCGTCTCGGTCATGTGTTTCATGATAGGGCTCGCGGCGGTGCGGTTCTCCATTTCTCCCGCCGTCACCATGCCGAACACGGGAAGCACGCCGCCGCCCAGAGTCCTGGACGAACCCGTGAAAACGTCGGCCGTCTCGTTCGGCGTGACCTTCAACTCGACCACCAATCCCTCCAGTACGTGGGGATTCATGCAAGGCTCCGCGATCAATCTCACGTTCACCGAGACGGGCAATGCCAGCTCGTACAACGCCACGCTCGTGCTCTGCGGAAACTCGACGGGCCCTATTCCCCTCGGCACGCAGGCCTTTGCCACCGGGACGCAACTCTACACGTTGAACATATCTTCCTACACGCCGGTCGAGATCCCGACTGGTGATTATGATTTGAACGTCTCGATCGTCCAAGGCGGCGTGTCCATGAAAAACGTGACGTTGGCCTTGGATATCGCCCGGGCACCCGCGGTCCCCGGCTGGGCCACGGTGGCCTGCGCGTGGCAGTGGAGTGGTACCACGATCTTGGTGAACAGCTTGTGGGGCCCGTTCTATCCCTTCCCCTCATCGGAGCTCGTGATCACTTGCCGGGTTGGCGCGGCCGTGGAAAACTTCACGTTCACGCCGACCTATCCCGGATACAAGACCGAGACCTCCTGCCGGGTCACGCTGGCGTTCGGGGGAGGCCTCCTGTACAACGTCTCCGTCGGGTTCGTCTTGTACGACAACCTTGGGCAAGCCTGCAGCTCGAACAACACGATCACGGTGCAAATGAACCCTCTCTACTCGAACTACCCGGTCGGGTACAGCAAGGACGTTGACCAAGATTGGGGGGATTATTATGTCGGCACGCCTACCGGGACCATTTTCTTTAGCGAGGATGTCAGCCAGATCTTCTCGATCGAGGTCGTGGACTGGGACAACGCATCGATCACCGCGAACTACCGGTTCCTCGGCACGACGTCCCAGAGCATTAGCCTCTCCACCAAGACCGACTACGTGTCGTCGAGCGCGGCATCCGGCACCCTGCGCTTGGACACCTCGCCGTTCAACACCACGATCTATCTCAGGACGTCCGGGAGCGAAAGGTTGTACATATGTGGCAACTATGCTTCAGGCTACTGCTTTGGGGCCGGATACCAGACGTTCTCGTTTTCCCCGGGCTTTACGTGGACCTTCACGCGTCCGGTCCAGAAGATCCCGGCGCTACCGGGAGTTCCAGTCGGGTTAGCAGTAACAGCGGGCACCGAGCAAGTCACGCTGTACTGGAAGACCCCGAAGAGCAATGGGGGCTGGCCGGTCACTAGTTACAACATTTACATGGGCACGTCGCCGGGCGCCGAAACCCTGCTGGCGACGGTCGGGAACGTGACGGGCTACAACGCGACGGGCTTGACGGGCGGCCAAGTCTACTATTTCAAGGTGAGCACGGTCACCAAGGCGGGCGAAGGTGCCACTTCAAACGAGGTTTCGGCCACGCCTGCATCACCTCCCCCGTCGCCGTCGTCCAGTCCTGCCGGGACCATCGCCCTGATCGTGGTAGTCCTCTCGGTCCTCGGGATCGGCGTCGCGGCTTTGACCATCGCGATCGGCGTTTCCAAGAAGAAGAGACGTGTTGTTGCAAGGCCGTGGCTCGGGTATTGACCTTGTTTTTTTTAACTTGATTTCAAGGCTTATTTTTATGTTTCCAACAAAAACAGAGAAGATTAAAAGATTAATGCCCGGTTCCAGCCATGTAGCGGAGTTTCAGCAGGAATCGAGCATAACAACCGCCCGCGAAAGTCTCGGGATCGATGCCGAGCCCGTGCAGGCGTGCCAGGTCCTTCTTCAGGTCGCGAAGGACGATCAAACTTTCATGGAATACAAGATCGAGTCGATCATGTAGTAGATCGTTTCATCCACGTTGAGATTCGACTTTGCTGACGTGATAACGAATCCAAGAAGCCCGTATTCCTTGACGAGGGCATTTGCATCTTCCACGATCGTCTTGTAACTTTCGGAATCGTTTTCGATCAGGTCATATTTCGTCCCGACGAGGAGGATGGGCATGTCTGGAATGCAGGTCTGGAACATCGTGATCCATTCTCGCGAGTAATCGAGAGTCGGTCGCCGGCTCATGTCGAAGCAAACGAAACCACCGGTCGAGCCTTTTATGTACCCGTCGTGAAGGTCCCTGAACTGTTCTTGCCCGCCGAGATCCCACAGGACCAGCTCGATGCTATACCCATTTCGAACGATCACTTTCTTGTGAAAATCAACGCCGATGGTCAATTTCATGTTCTCAACGAACTCGCGGTGAACGAAGCGGTAAAGGATCGTCGTTTTCCCGACTCCCCCTTGGCCGCCCATCACCATTTTCCAAATAAAATCTCTCGAGTTTTGGCTCATCTAAGGATCCTGCGGGCTGGATATGGTTCAACCCATTTTATACGTATAATAAGAGCCGAGTCACACTTATATGGATTTTTACTCTTATACTCGGAAAAAATCGTGTGGTATGGCACTCCAACCATCATCCCTCGTCCATGAGGCCATCACGCCTCTCTTGGACGAGATCTCTAGGGATTACGCAAAACTAACCGGCTGGGGCGGGATGAAAGGGATCCTGCTCGTCGACCAAGACGCGAAGGTCATCGCCAAGAATACCATGTTCGGGCCCAAGAAGCCATGGGACATGGGCGGCATCGGCGCGGTCCTTCACGGCGTGGCCAGCAGGGTCGCAAATGAATACCGTTCCCTTGGTCGTATGGCTTCCCTGGGAGCTTTCCAGAATCTTTAATAGTTGACTGGCTTAATACCAGTAAATATGAAGCGGGGCACGAAATTCGCAGTCAGGACTTTGCGAAAAACTATTCCCTTGGTGCTATTAGGGGTCATCTACGCTTGCTTGGTAATAGCAGGCTCTCCTAGTTCTATTTCTCATGTGGCAACCAATCCCTGCACGGGAGGCCCTGCATCTGAGATCACGTGTAGATCGGTAACCTACTCTTCAAATGCGGTAATTTCCTCAGACATTAACCAAACAGGGGCATTAATCGTGGATGGGTGTACAGTTACAATTCAGAACTGTATTTACAACGATTCAGGGAGCGAGTTCGAGATAATCGATGAGGGTCAATTGATACTAAATAATTGCACGTTTATTTTCTCCCAAACGAGTTTCCTAATAATACAAATTAACAATTCATCACTGGTTGTTAATCACTCCATTGTTGAGAGCCTTCCAAGCACATGGATGATTTGGAATAGTTTACCCGGTGAGCAAATCACGGTGTGCAATCAGAGCCTGTTCCTCGTGCCCCTTTACTCGTTTAGTAATTATTGGAACTTATTCTCCCTTGTTATCGTGGACCAATCCAATGTTTCTACGATCTTTCCTGGCGCAAATGCAAGCGTGGACATAACTAACTCCACGGTTGGGTTTTTGGAGGCTAACAATAAAACGTCAATATTTGATTCCAGTATACAGTCCTTAAGCCTGTATCCAAATGTCACGTGTATGCCCTTCATGCGTAACGTCACTATAGGCACTATAACAATTGAGAATAATCCATCTCTTTTCGGAACCAACCTGCAAGCAAAAAGTGTTACCCTCGAAAATGGCACGTATCATCTGATCCATTCAACGATAGGAGTATTGGACATCGAGCAAAATTCGAGCGTCACTCTACAATTCTGCCAACTCGGCAATTTTTCCATCTGGGGCGGGAGCCTATCGTTCACGAACTGCACATGGAGTAACATCACTTTGGATCATTGGAACCCATAAGTTCAGTTCACGACGAATGTTACCTTCGTGAATTGCACGATCCCTCCAGCCATTAAATTAATCGGAGTCGCACCCCCTTCCACCCCGGCTTTTAACGACCCTTCCGCCATCGTTACTTTCGAGTATTATACAATCTCTAAAAGCGCGTACGTGTGCCTCCATTACGAGAGTCTGGGCATCTGGTACGTGCTCAAGGGTTCTCCCGAGATCGGTCCATTTGGGGGGGACATTCTAGCGACGATTGACTATTTTCAAATACCATGGGTGGCTGGTGGCACGACCATTACGATGTACCTAGAACTAGTGGATGGTCAAGGCAATTCGGCAGTAACGCCCGAAGTAACTTTCGTTGCTCCATACACGATGGGACAAATCGCACTTTTTATCATTATCTCAATAATCGTTATTATCGCGGTGGCGGTTATTCTCCTGCATCGCCACTTCCGCGCGAAAGTTGCTCCAGTCACTTGATTCCAAGCAATTGCGTTGTGTCCTATACCCCACGGGACCTGTTTTTTGAAGTTCAATTATGATTTTCATTTTAATTTATTCAGACACCGTGCAAGGCATGGAACTCCAACCATCATCCCTCGTCCACGAGGCCATCACGCCCCTCTTGGACGAGATCGCTAGGGATTACGCAAAACTAACCGGCTGGGGCGGGATGAAAGGGATCCTGCTCGTCGACCAAGACGCGAAGGTCATCGCAAAAAATACCATGTTCGGGCCCAAGAAGCCATGGGACATGGGCGGCATCGGGGCGGCCCTGCACGGCGTGGCCAAGCAAGCCAGCCAATACTTCGGCTGCAATGCCATGGCCCGGACCACCATCTCGTTCGGGAACCTGCAGCTCTTCGTCCACGCCCTCGGGGCCGTCGACATGGGCGACGGGAAGCCGCCGCGGGAGCTCCTCATCGTGGTGCTCGCCGACGAGAAGGTCAAGATGGGCATCGTGCTGGTCCAGCTCCAGAAGCAGGCGTCCAAGATCGTCGACGCCATCACCAACTCGGCGAAAACCATGGACCTGCTCAGGCTCGACGAGCGGGCGGTCCACGGCTACCTGCTCTCGGCCGCCGGGACCAAGACCGCCTGAGGTGCAACCAACATGACAATCGCAACTACCATTCCGGACGTGGACGATCGAGTGGTCCAGGTAAAGATCATTTACTGGGGGCCGGCCGAATGCGGCAAGACCACGTCGCTCATGGCAGTCGCCTCGGCCTTCGCCTCCATGTCCATCGACGACGTGCTCGCGGTGCAGACCACGACGGGGCGCACGCTGTGGAACGAATACGGCGCGTTCCGCTTCGACATCCCCGCGGGCGCGGGCACCGTCGCGGCCATCGTGCACCTGTCGGCGCTCACGGGGCAGGAGCGGTTCCTGAACACGCGGGAGTTCGCCGGGGCCTCGTCCGACGGCGTGATCTTCGTGGCCGACTGCCGTCCCGGCCTGGAACCTCCCACGGTCAGGAGCTACGAAGAGTTAATCGCATTTATCGGCGCGACCGTGCCAGTTATCGTGCAGGCCAACTTCCAAGACGTCACCGGTGCCCTCCTGCCCGACGAGCTCGACAACCTGCTATCGAAGGCAGCGGGGAAGCGTTACTTCAAGATCGTCCCGACCGTGGCGTCCGCGGGCGTGAACGTGTCGGCAACGTTCGTGGAATTGTTACTTAGAGTGCTGTGCGGGGGCGGCCATTAACAATGAACGAGGCCATCGAGATCCTGCTCGTCGCCGCCGTCATCCAGTTCTTCGTGATGGCGATCAACTACGGCACGCTGTGGAAAATTGCCCTCGTGATAGCCGCGGCGGGAATCCCCTTCCACGAGCTCGGCCACCTCGTGCCGATCGTCCTGTTCCGGGTGCCGGTGTACGAGGTGCACCTGCTCGAGGTCTGGACCGAATACACCCCGCACGGCAACTTTGTCGGCGCCGGGGGGCACGTCAGGGGAGATTATTCCAAGATCCCGCACGCCTGCGCGGCCCTGCTGATCGGGTTCGGCCCGTTCATCGCGGCGTTCGTGTGGGTACAAGGGGTCTACGAGCTCGGGAACTGGGCGATCGTGGCGTACAACCTCGACCCGAACTGGATCATGCTGTTCTTCATCATCATCGTCGGGATCGGGTTTTCCTGCACGCCGAGCCGCGCGGACCTCCACGTCACGGGCACGTTCCTCCTCGCGCATCTTGGACAGACCGCGATCACGATCTTAATGATCCTTGTCGGATGCGTGATCTTGTATTTGGCGGGCTGGCCGTTCGATTATTGGTGGCAGACATTGCTGGCAATCGTCGTGCTGTTCCTGCCGTCGTGGGTGGCCTGCAAGGTCTACGTGTATTTTTTGCCTTGAAAAACGAGACAATTTGGGATCAAGAATACTCGATAACGTCAATACCAGGAACGCGTTTGAAGTGTTCAACGTTACTCGTGATGATCCGGTTGCCGTTGCATGAAACAATGGCAGCCATGAACAAGTCCCGCCAACCAATATCTAGCCCCTGCAATTGCATCGCGGCGAGCTCGCCCGCCTTGACAGCGGTAGCATAATCTAACTCCCGCGGGTGCAATGTTGCAAAAAGGCTATCCAATTCGGCTCGTTTTTGATCGGATAGCCGGCTTATTTTTAACAGCCCATTGAAGATCTCCGTCACGTTCACCATTGTCGTGTATACTTCGAACCCGTTTTCCTGCCACTCCAAAATCAGGTTCCTGGCGGCTTGGTTCCCGTTTAAAAAGCGGGAAAGGATGCGCGTGTCAAGGCAGATGGAGTCAATCATCGGGTCGCGTCATCCCGTTCACGATCTGCATCACCCATCGACTGCTCGATCTCGTCAAATGCGTTGTCCAAGGTTTCTTGCGGGATATCGGCGAACAAGCCAAAATAAGGCTCGAGATCCTGTTTCTGGTAGATCAAGCGAAGGAGAAGGTCGTTAAACGACTCGTTCTCGTGTTTCAGTTTCACGAGCTTGGTGTACGTGGATTCTTGGATCATGATTGTTTTTGAAGCCATTCTACTCACCTTCTGTATATATCTGTATAAATCAATGCTAATAAACCCTACATCTTACTGGTTCTAATCACTCCAATTCGCCCCGAGCGTTCCTCCGTTGCCACATCAACGTTATTAGATGCCTCATTATCTTTATCCGGCACCATCGTTAATGAAATCTACCAATTTCAATGCCTCAGGAATGAGGTTGTCGTGAATCGGCAAGTTCCTTCCCCATTTGGCCCGGAACAAGTGATTGTTGTTCAAATTCCCAATCTGAATTCTCAGGTTTACTACCGGGAAGAGAAAATGTATAAGAAATTTCCCGGTTTGATCGAAAATGTGGCCCAACGCTTGCCAGGAAACACGGCCGCTTTCTGCGTGTCCAAGGAATTTATGAGAAACATCTTGATCACGGGTTTACAACACAGGTTAGAACAGATTGGTAAACCGTTGTTTGTCGAGACTGCCAACATGTCTTCCCAAGAGAATAGCAAGATGATAGAGCAATACAAGGCCAACGGGGATAAAAGAAAAGGAGAGCTTTTCTCCTGCTGGCCGGGCAGGGCTGCTGGCTTGGCCACGGGCGGCCTTCCGCAATCCCTTTTTACCGGGATGCCGGGAGGGACCGGGCGTGGCGTAACGTAGGTCGTAGCGTTGCTACGATAATGCACGCGACCGGGTACTTCGGGCTGCGGCAGGCGATGAGGATCCCATTTGCCAGCTTGATTTCTTGGGCGTCTCCATTCCCGGTAACAGGTATGTTTAAAAAGTTACATGCAAATTGATATAATGCTAGAATTTTTTGGAAATTACAAGCAAATTTCGCGGATCGATATGGAAGTTGAAAACGTGGAATACGAGAAGCCGGTCACGATCACGAATCGGGGCATGATCACGATCCCTGCCGCCATCAGAAAGAGGTTTAGCCTCAAGGACGGGGATCAAGTCGTTATCATAGAAGACGAAGGAACCCTGCGCATCATTCCCGTCGTTTCCGAAGAAACCCTGAGGGAGAACTCTTGTTCTCCCAAAGAGATGATAACCATGCTGGAAAGGAGCCGTGCCGAGGAACGGGAGCTGGAAAACACATGATGCCGAAGGCCTGCTTGGACACGGGCGTCATCACCCTTTTTTATTCGACCCCTCTTCTACCTCAAATTTCCCAGCTCAAGGACGATATTTTTTCTGGTAGGATTGACGTGTACGTGGTCTCTCCGGTGCTGGTGGAAGCATTTGCACAACTCTGCAAATTGCAGGGTGGAATTGATTATGCCGAACGGGTCATTATCGAGTTCTTGAGCAAATATCCCGTGAAGCTCGTGTCACTGAATCAGGCCCTGATCATAAAGGCTGGCCAATTAAAATGCAAGCATCGGAATAAACTATCGTTAACCGATTGCATTGCAATAGGATTCGCAATCAATAAAAAGATGCAATTCCACACGACCGAGAAGGAACTTGATAAGCTCTTCCCAAAGCTCCCCATTTTCAAGTACACTTTTGATTAGGCGATTAAGCCCGCGAGCGATTTCTCTATGGCTTTCAAGAACCGGTTTCGTCACACAAGCCACGGGATTATCCGCTTGGTCCTGTGGATGTAGTCTTCATAGGGCGTTCCCAGCTCCAATATCAACATTTTCTCTTCGGTACGGATCCGGTGGCCAAATATCAGGCCAAATACCAGAAGGTTTATCACGACAGCGCCCCACGACTGGAACGCCAATCCAATCCCGATAAAGGCCATGAAAATGCCCGAATACGCGGGATGGCGAATGGCGCGATACGGTCCCTTCTCGATAATCGGTTGATCCTTTTGCACACCGATAAAGCTGGAGAAGTATCGCCCAAGTATCGCGATGGCCCATTGCCGGAGGACAATTCCTGCCAAGAAAATAAGGGACCCGATGTAACTCGCCATTGCCGGGAGTCGAGCAATGTTGAAAAGCGCAAACGTGATAGAAACGGTGAAAACGATATACCATGCAAGAATTGGAAGGAGATTCGTCGCGTTTTTTTCTCGATGCACCCGACTCTTGCCTCGTTTCAACCGAGGCAAGATCGCTCCGCCGATGACCTCGCTCGTTATCCAGATGGCGAGCACCACACAGAAAAGCAAACCAGCACCCAAGGAAGGAAAAATTCCGCTCGCTGAGAATGCAAAGAACGTAACGGTCATGTTTTCACTTCTTGATCACGTCTTGTCGGCTCTAATCTTACAATGTGATGTTAAGTATAGATTAAAAGGTTCTCCGGCCAATAATCTACCAGCGGCTAACATTCCTGGTCCAATACATTCGTACTTACTTTCCCCACGGGCAGACCTTGACGCAAATACCGCAAATGGAATGGCCGATTCCAAAGGTTTCCCTGAATTCGAGCAATTTGGCGTGACATTTCTCGAGGTCGACCGAATATTCCCAATCGGCGGTTCCTGCTTCAGGTTCAATGTCGTGGATGGCTCCGGCCGGACACGCGTCTGGGATTATTTCAATCCCACTCTAATGGTCGAGCAGCCAAAACAAGAACACCTGATCGAGTTTGGACCCATCAAAGGACCCCTCGGTTGTATTTCCCAATGTATCCTCGCCGAAGTAAGTGGGTAGATCTTCAGCCTCGGCGGGAAAATTAATCAACAACGAAAATGTATCTTGTTTCCAACACACGTCGATGCTCCCGTCGGGGCCTGGTAGTATCTTAGGTGCCGGAATGACCGTGTTATTCACTTTCAAGGCACTGATCGCGAGTTTCTTCACGAACAGTACGGCTCGATCAACAGTTTCCACCTGATATATCTTCGAGTTCTCCTCGTCAAAATCTTCCGGTAAAGCAAGAATATGTTTTACTGCTTGCTTGATCTTTTTCGAAAGACTATCCAGCTCTGGTGGCAATAGATCAAAATCATCGGGAGAGAAATTCTTAAGCAATTCAAGCATGTTCGGAACATTTCGGCGATCGATATTTTTAAGTTTCTATCGAACTCAACTTGAATGTAACCTCGATGAACCGACGAAGGACCACGGGAGAACGGGCCAGCCCCCTCCCCGCTCCCGGAACGAGAGGCTGACATGCCACCGGAGCCGGTGCACGCAGCGGTGAAAGAGGACGATGACGAGCCCTCGCCCGTGCCAAGCCTGCTTCCGCCGCTAGATCCGGAGAATGATGATGGTTGATTTTTTATTTTCAGCATTCAGACCTTTTTCACGTCTTGAAAATAGCCTATTTTATTCAGGGCGGCGGTGGCCGCTCCTCTTGGCTTTTTCCGGGCACTTTCATAGATACTAAGGAGCATTTCGAGGATATGGCTGGCGTTCTCACGATCGAGGAGTATGAAATCTCCCATCCACTCGATCGCTTCCAAGCCCTCCGATTTGTGGTAGTCAGGTTCGTCGGCTATCCTCGACGTTATTGTTTCCATCCAAGATTCAAGGTGAGGGCGCAGTTCCTGAACAATTCCCCACGATACCAAGCTTTTCCAATGCTTGGCCGGGGTCGGCGTGTCACGAATGATCCATTTGGCGAGTTCGTCGTCTGCGAGCACCTTGCTCCTAATGAATTCGATTGTTTCGGGTGGCGGGAGATGGGGGATGCAAAGCAGGATGTCCACGATGGAATCGATCACGGCTCTCTGGTAGACCCCTCCAGGATCTCCCCCGAGTGCTGCAAGTGTCCGTTCCATTTCGCTCAGCGCTTTCGCGTGGAAGTCGGCAGCGTCCTCCGCAGGGGGAAAATGTTCCAGCACCTTGCGGACCAATTGAACAGTCATCATATCACCGTGCATAAAGAGTATGACCTCGAACCACCTTTCAAAAAAGATGGGAAGGAAGGCAGATGCGGACTTCTGCTTGAGCATTTCGAGAAGCATAGTAAGCAGGGAATGATCGGGAACCGAATGTCGATTGTCACGAGCCTTATCCATGACGACACGCATCGCTGCCAGGCGCGGTTCCAAGGCATCGATAAAAGCTTGGAATTCGTCCCTCTCCTTGATCGATTTGAGTATGTCGATCGCGGCCCATCCCGGAACCCCACCGCAGACCGCAGCACCGAGGATCGCACCGCGCAGGTTGCGATCCTTTGCCGATTTTACCCCCGATTTTCGAATCGTTCCCGCTTGGATCAGGAGGAAATATGCTACCTTGTTATCCAAGGGTGGGGAAAATTGAGCCAGTTCCGCGAGGGTAAAGGCTTGCTTGCTATTAAACTGCGAAAAGAGGTCAAAAACAAGCTCCTTGGCAGCATCCGGAACCGTTCCGGATTCCTCGCATTTCCGATAAAGGTCGAGCCCCAAATCCTCGGCGATGGCTAGCGTGTCGATTGCCGGCTCGGCGTGCATGTGCGCATTGGGTCTAATGATGGAAAAATGATCGCTGGCGAGATCATTACCACTTCCCGGCCCGATCGGCTCGGTAAATCGAATGTTTCCTTGGGGAGTGGTCACTTCGACGAGCTTGATAGTCTGCAATGGTTTTTTCTTGCCCAATTCGTCAACGATGAAACTTCTAGGCGGTTCGAGCATTATTGGATGGATTGATCTGATGAGCACGATCTTCTCGTCGATCGGAATCGGCATGCTGCGAAACCTGTCGACATAGTCAACCATTCCTGAATCGACAGAGATCGTCAAAAACGCCGCAAGCGCAGCGTGTCGGGTGGTTCCCGCGAGCTTCGGGATCATCTCGATTGCAAACTCCCGGTATTCACTGCTACCAGTCCGGGCAAGGAGAACGAACCCGATCTCCTTGAGCTCGTCGGGAAGGGAAGGGATCAAGCTCGGAACGTCCAGATGGTGATCGAGTGCAAAGGTCCACGCACGGTCCAGGGTATCGTGGAACGGTTGCAGCGAGTCCCGCCGGCTCGCTCGGGCGATCTCGTCGCGCGCAGCCTGGAACAGTGACGCGAGCCGGGGCAAGTCCTCGACCTCCGCGGCGGGGCCGGCACCGACCAAGTCGGTCATGCATCGCCTGACAACCATCTCAGGGTCTTCAAGTAACCTGCTCACGCGGTCGGCACCCAAGTTGCCGAGGATATCGATGCCGAGCTTGATCGCTTCCACCTTCGCGAAGTGGTGGACTGACCCGTCCCTTGCTGCCCTCGCTCGTTTATAGAGCACGGACTGCTCGCGCGTGGGCCTGTAAAGCCCGGTAACCATCGAAGCGGCCCCATCCGCATCACCATCGAGCATGGCCAGAACAATATCTTTAACGAGATCGGACTGTTTTTGGCTCAATCGACCCTCTTTCACGAGCATCCCGATGAGCCGTCCAAAATACCCCTTAACGGGCAGCGACAACACCTCGTAATCATCGTGCCAAGCCTTTTTTTGCGCGTGCCATTTCCAAAACGAGGTCGCGCGGACGAACCCATCAATGGTCGAGCTGATGCCTCCATCACGGAGGAGGGCAGGTAACACGTGCTGTTTTTCGAAGGATATTCCTTCCAACTTGGTCCACGGTGTTACCATCACTTCTCGCTCCTTTGAAAACCGGGCGATGGTCGTGAACACCCAGGACGAAAGCATCTCTCCGAAGAGATTGTTTCTGTTTTCGATGCTCGATTCAGCGGTGTTGATATCCCACTGGTATAGGCTATCGATCGCCCAGGCTTCCGCGGCGAGATGCACCACCGCATCGTGAAGGTCGTCGTGCGGGGCAGGAAACTGTTGCGTGAAGAGGTCGATGATCTTTTCCGTCATTCCTGGTTCGTGGTGGAGCATGAGAAGCGTCGCCAGGGCAGAGTCCCTGAATTCCTCGATCGTGACAATATTTTCGGCCACGGCTTCGCCGGAGAATTGGAACCACTTCGAAACTCGCTCCTCGCTCTCGCCCGCGGGAAAGATTCCCCCGATCTGATTGAAAAAAATGCCCATAGTTCGCGGTAGCTGGCCGAGCACCTCGTCGCGGAGGAAGTGCTTGTTTTCCACGGGATCGAGCTGCCGGATATACCGGTCGATATCGATGCGGAGCGGGAATGGGACATTTTCCGAGAGATGCTTCTTGATCTCTTCCGCGACGAACCTTTTTTGGAGTTTCACGGCCACCGGCCCGAGATAATGCACCAATTCGCCAAGCGTGCGAATGTAGGAATCTACGCTTGGACCCGTGCGTGCACCCCCGTCGACAAGATCTGGTTGGTAATACTCTGGTCTCCCGTGAGGGTGCCAATCCACTGGCTCCTTGAGAGCCTTCAACCGGTCGTAATCCTGTTGAAAGGTATCCGCGTCAAGAACGCCGAAAGGGGTCTTGAAGACCTCAAACAAGGCAAGGGAACGCGCGTCGGATTTTCCCGAGAAAAAGCCCGAAACCATCTCGCTGATCTGGTCCTTGTCGGCACGCTCGGCAAGCAAGTTCACGATCCGCGAATTCGTTATTTTTTCGATGACCGGCCGCCACGCCGGCTCTTCATCGTTTTCACCAACCTTTTTCTCGAGCAATTCTAGCAACGGGGAAACCAGCGTGATAGGAAGGGCATTAATGAATAAAGGAAGATTATCGCGAAGTGCAAATTTCAAAACCAAGGCATTTTTCCTTTGCGCGTTTTGTTTTTTTCGATCAGGCGTCCCCGATGCTTGCGACACTGCTAACTCTGGTTTGAGGACGGTGTCGATAAAAAAGGCAAGCACGCTCTCGTCAGCGGAATAATCGAGGATCATCTTCCACAACAGCTTCTCCATGTTGTAGGGTAACCGCGCACGGCCCGAGAGCTTGTCGATCACGAACTCCCGGATCTTCTCGTGATGCAAGGAAGCCAGCCTTTCAATCGCGTCGTCCCGGTCCTTTGCTGTACCGCTCTTGGCCCTCTTCAACATGGCGTCCATGGCTGCTTCGTCACTGGCCGTGGATATGGTCGCCAATTCCTGGGACACGGCCACGTTGAAACTGGGTGCAATCTTCATAGCAGCCTCGCGTACCTGATCATCCTCATCATGAATTGCTTCGCCAATTAGTTCCCCGATATCGTGATCGTTCTCTAAATTCATGACCAAGACATTGAACGCGTCCAGCCGGCATGAAGATGCCTTGTCGTTCTGGAACAGCAGTCTCACGCGGGACGCCAAGGGAGGTGTCGGGTCTTCGGAGTACATTGCGATGAGAAGCTCCCTGACGTTTGCGCTCGAATCACTGGAGATCGCATCCAGGGTTATGGCACTGCCGGTGGCCGCGGGCTCGCATACTAGCACGAGGAAACAACAATATCTTTCTTCGGGCCCGCGAGGCGATGCGAGAACGTTTTCGACCAGGAACTCGAGGTCGGATGGCTCGATCCTGCCGGTGACGATGAAAAGCAGGGCGTCCGGCGAGAGGGCGTCCTTCGGATCGAGCAAAGCAAGCCCGTTTTCTCGCACGCGGTCGACCATTCGGCAGGCTTCGAGCAGCTGCGAATCAGTCGGGAACACGAATTCCGGAGTGGATGCATTTGCACCCGTCCCATCGAGCCGGTCGAGCTCGGCCTTGACGATCTTCCTGATGGATGTTCCCACGTCAACAAGTTCCTTGCGCGTTGCATACGTGTATCCCGTGGCAATGGGAATACCTCCGTGCGCATCGGCAATCTTGCGGGAAAGCAAGTCGGACATGTAAGTCCGCTTGGTGCTGGCAACTGCGGTAATGTTGCTGGCTTGGCTGATCTTTTCGGCGTCCTTCTTTTCTATCGCTTTCCCGGCTGACTTCCTTTTCGCGGGTCGTGAACTCGATCCCGTGCTGGTGGCTTTTTTCGATTTGGGACTCTTTTTAACGGGCTCGGGCCGTGGTTCTTCGACATTTCCCATCGTGCTTAACCGGGGGAAAAGGTCGTCCGCGGTGATGGTTCTGATGTGGAGCGTCGTTGCCTTCTCCAACTTTGCCGGGCCGGGTTTCGATCCGATCACGAGCCAATCCAGGGATTTCGTGATGCTGGTGGACCAGATCGCCCCATGAGACACGAGCAAGGCTTTGACCTGTTCCTTGGTTAGATCCTTCACGGTTCCGGTGACGTAGACTTTTTTCCCCTTGATGAGCAATGCTGCATACTCGCCTATATTGTCTCGTGTTTGCATACCTTCTTCGCCGCTCGTAACGTTCGACCTCGTTCTCGGGGTACTGCTGGCCGATCAGCTCAAGTCTTCCACGAGCTCGTCAAACTGGAAATCTTCCTCTTTCTCGATGACTTCAACCACGTGCTGGCAGATGTTTGTCTTGCCAAAATCCTTGCAAGTGCAGGTGAACTTCATACCATCAAGCTCAACAAGGTTCGTGTCGAGTTGCTTTCCTTCCTGCGTGATGACCCGCCACGAATTGGGCCCGAGGGCGATGATGCGGGCTCTCGGCTTGGTAACCGCCCTAACGTGCTTGCATGTCGTCGGTCCGTAGCGTGAATCCTTGCAGTCACACGTATACGTTGGCCCACGTTTCTGCACGACGTGAACCCTCCCGCCACCCGAGACCTGCCACACGTCCCCGTAAACCCTTTCAACCACGAGGATGAAGGACTTGAGCCGCCTGAGCATTTGCAGGTCCCGAATTGCCTCGTACCTTGGATTCTGCCGGCCGTCGAACCTGTCTGTCTTGGAAACAGTGCGGCCGATGTACGCTTCGCCAAGTCCGGATCTCAAGGCCAATCGCGTGAATTGCCAGCCCTCGCGGGGCACCCATGCTTCTTGCACGGTCGCGAAAGGACCCGCAAAAGGCTTGAACGGGGTCAGGTTCACGACCGAGTCGATTTCCTCGATATCCACCCTCTCGACCCCCTCGGCAGCAAAACCCCTGATGTTGTCGAGGGCCATTGTCCAATTTGGCGGTAAGTCGATCTTCTTTTCGATCAACTCCGATTCTTCAGCCTTCACCTTGAAGGCATCGGGATCGATGCTGATGGTATTGACACGGGCCGGTCCATTCGCTCTCAAGGCTGCAATGAACGCGGGTGACAGGTCGATGTTCGTCTGGCCGCTTGTCCATGATTTCACGTTGGTGAAGGCATTTTCGTTCAACGAAAGCGCCGCATAATTGGTCATGTCCAGTGAAAAGGCCTCGAACCTGACCGCGCTTTCCTCCACCGTGATGATAGGATCACGAACCTTGTGATACGAGAGAGGCTGCCGTCCCGCGTGGATCCGAGCAATGCGATAAATACGGTAAAGTGACTCGATGAATAGCTCTGGATCGACCAGATCGCACTGTAAAAAGGTGGATTCGTGAGTCAGGTCGGGTTCCAAGATCACGGCATTGGCCACGAGCTCCGATAATCGGGCATATCGAAATTCTTCTGTGATCATACTAGTATCCTCTCCTGCGGTTTCCTGACAATACCTTACGTTAAACTCGCGATGTGATCATTTTATCCCCTTATCAAGCTAGCCTTCGAAAGCCTGGTTAGCATTCCGCGCGATCAAGGTGTAAGATTGAAAAAGGATGCCGACGCTTTGGAGAAAACCCGTGAAATTGATAAGGTGATGCAATTTAATGATAAATCTTCCGCTTGAGTTCTATGAAGCCGTCCATTCCAATCTTAACATGTGCGTGGCACTCTAACTATTTTTTTGGGCAATCTTGGACATCACGCCAAGGGCGTGAAGCCTCCTCACGAAATCGGAGGCTTTACTTTCCCCACGGGCAGACCTTGACGCAAATACCGCAAATGGAATGGCCGATTCCAAAGGTTTCCCTGAATTCGATCAATTTGGTACAACATTTCTCGAGGTCGACCGAATATTCCCAATCGGCGGTTCCTGCTTCAGGTTCAATGTCGTGGATGGCTCCGGCCGGACACGCATCGATGCAGGCAGTGCACGTGCCGCAGGCGCGCATCGCTGGTGAATTCTCCTCGAGCGGGAGGTCCGTGATCACCGTTGCCAGGCGCAAGCGGGGACCGAACGAGGGGTGCACTATGAGGCCGGACTTGCCGATGAACCCGATACCCGCATGCCGTGCAATCGCCTTGTGAGAGATGCTCCCCATCATGCGTTCTGGATCTGGTTCGCGAGTCGCAGGGATCGCCAAGGCTTTGTAACCAAGGACGGTGGTTATTTCAGTTACGATCGCTGCCGTGGCTTCGTCGAGCCTAGCGTTTACCGCGTTATAGAGCGCCTCGTAATCATTGGTTGGGTGATCCTTGATCTCGTCAAGGATGGCATCATCGAGGTGGATTCCGATCGAAATCGCCTTCGTGTACGGGTCCAATAAATCCGGCGGGATGCATGGATACACGCCCTTGAAGTCTTCCAATCCTGAAACCGCGAACACGTCGAAGACCTTGTCATCGAGCAGTTGTTTGACCTTTTCCTCGAATGATTCCGCCATGCAGCCTATCTAGAAATCTATCTTGAAATACCTGCACGATGGCCAATTCGATGGTAGGAGACCGAGATTGATATCACTCGCCACGTGGAGATTACGACATGGAAATGCTGTAGCACCACGTGTTATTTCACGATCTGCCCGGAACGATGCCCGTCAGTGTTCGGCCGGGTCGATTCGAGGAATCGATTTGATTTGATGAATAATGTTCGTCCAGTTTGTAACTCGAGAAACGAGTTAGTGCAATGGTTAGGACTCAGCATGGCTCATTTATTACCGTGCCTAGAGATTGCCAAGATCCAAATGACAAGAGTAACAATTACTAATATCTTGTGGACGCTCAACAACACCGAACCAATCATTCCTTCAGGAGCAAGAGCTGCGGCAACACCGGCAGCTAGCACGGACAAGAAGAAGTCAAGTAAATTGACATGAACGCGCCAATAAACCAAATCCTCGTCTGGTATTATTTCAATATCCCACTCTAATGGTTGAACAGCCAAAACAAGAACACCTGATCGAGTTTAGAGCCATCAAAGGAACCACCGGTCGTATTTCCTAGTATGTCCTCGCCGAAGTTGGCGCCGTTCGGAAGCGACGGCGACGCGCGGGGCCCGGCCCTGGAGATCGTTGGTCTTTTCAAGCGGCAATCAAGGATTGAATTCTCGCGAACACGTCCTTGACGTCCATCGGCTCAAAGGTTTCAGGATCTTGAAACTTTTCCTTTGCCAGCTCGTAGATGGCCTCGTTGTATGGCGCGGGCACGTTGTATTTCTTTGCCAGTTGCACGAAATAGCCGTTCAATCCTTCCAGTTCGTTCGATTTCCGCTTGTAGACCAGGACATCTTGCGCCATGGACGCCAGTTGCATCTTCTTGAGGTTTTTGTTAAACGTGCCCTTGGTAAGGAACCGAGGCAGGGTGACAGCAAGTTTTAACGTGCTCCAGGTCGGCATCCCTCCAAGGCTGCATTCCTTGTATCCGGCGGCCTTGAGAATCAAGACTCCCTCGTAAAGGGTGTGGGACAGTACTTTCTGCAAGATCGCCATATCCGAGATCGGGTAGTCCTTTGGCGCACCTTGGGCCTTCCCGTATCCCAAGCCGACGAGCGTGGTCACGGAATTGGTCAGGTTGATGCACATCTTGGAATGAACCGCGTTTTGGATCTCGTCGGTGATGATGGTCTCTACGCCCTTGTTGAAAACTTCCTGAACGGATTTCATTTCCACCTGCAGGCCGTTGTCAAGGGTCCCGAAGATCAGCGGCCCCCGTTTTTGGTACCCGACGACCCCGGGCCGGTCGATCCAGCCGTTGAACGCGATCACGCAATACACGACGTTCTTGAAATACCGGGGCAGAACGTCCTGGTTCTCGCGCCCGTTCGCCATGCCGATGATGATGAGCTCTTTCTCCCCGATCTTCTCCTTGATCAGTTCTGCCACGCCAGGAAGGCTGTAATTTTTCACGCCGATCGCGATGACGTCCATGTCCACGAGCATGTCAAGGTCTTCCATGAGTTTCGTGGCGACCGTTACCGTCGTGTTCGCCTTGTCATCCCCCTGGTAGACCGTGATGCCGTTCTTGATGGCCTCGGCGGTCTCGCCCTGATCGATCAGCCACGTGTCCTCGTTGACGGCGGAGATCCATGCACCAACAGCGCCGCCGATCACGCCGCACCCGAAAAATGCGATTTTCATGCGATTCATGCTCCTCATTTCGTAGTTGAGATCAAATGCTAGACCGGTTGGTTCGGGTTCCCGAACAATTCAACGATAAACGAGTCAAGATTCTCGAATTTTCTTGTTTTCTATTCAAACTTGCTGGATAACTCGACGACATTCCGCTGGAATCCTCGTGACAAACCGCCCACTTTCGATGTTCTTCAGCAGCGAGAAGATATTCATCCCAAGCCCGAACCCGAATATCTTCTCATCAGGCGTTATCTTGATAAAAATGCTTCCCTCGGAACCCGCCTGTTGTGATTCCAGCATCTTCCGCATCATTGCATTTTGTCGATACGCGGCATTGGCTTCCGGATCGGTGAAAGGAAGGATCTCCGCCTTCCCTTGGAATTGGATGCAGAAATCGGGCGCAGGTCGTATTACATGATGCGTGAACGGGATCCCGAACGCGATGCATTGGTTCTCACGGATATTTCGAGCCTTTTTGACTGAGATCCCCGTGAGCACGTAAAGGTGAAAGCTTGTTGAAGGCGGGGAAACGACGTAGATGACACCAGCCGTGTGAGGGACACCATTCTTGTCGGCAGTGCTAAGGAATCCGAATTTCTTCCGCCGGAGCAACGATTCGACGGCGAGGAACGGCAGTTCGCGTTCGGGCATATGGGAAAGGTAGGTGATTTTTTACCTATCAAGTTTGCTCGCAGATCCTGTTATGGAATTGCTTAACGCGAAGTGAGTCCTCTTCGTGGTGATGCTCGTCGTGGCGAGCTGGTCGTTCCCGATCAGGCTCTTGGTTGACGCCGCGATCATAACGAAAGGGATATTTAAACCCCGAGAATCATCTACCTATTAACAGACATTATCTGTAAAGGTTGAAAAAACGAATCCAACCCAATCGGAGAAGATCGGCTTGGGACAAGAAGAATTTTCAATGATGGAATTTATAAGAACGATCTGCGAGGAGATTGGCCCCCGTCTCGGGACCGGGGACGCAGAAAAAAGGGCGGGGATCAAGATCAAGGAAATGCTGGAAGGCTTGGTCGACGAAGTCTTCATAGAACCGTTCGAGTGCCATCCGGGCGGGTTTCTCGACTTCCTTAAAGCAGCTTTCGTTGCCGCCTTGATCTCGGTGCTCGTTTTCTGGTGGGTTCCGATTGCGAGTGCGATACTATTGGTTTATGCGATCAGCACGTTTATCGTCGAGCAAATGCTGCTAAAGGAATACACGGACTTCCTGTTTCCGAAGAGGGAAGGGGAAAACGTGGTCGGGAAGCTCAGGCCGTCCGGCGAGAGCAAGCAGGTCATCATCGTCAGTGGGCACCATGACAGTGCCTACGAGTTCCCCTTGTTCGCCAAGTATAAGCACAATTTCGGGAAGCTCGCATACGGAACAGCCGGGCTGATGATCGCGGGAATATTGGCCTCGGTAGCCAAATTCGTCTTGGACTTGATGTCCCTGTCGAGCATTGCCTCCAACATTGCCTTGATCATTTTCCCGGTCGCCGCGCTCGTTCTGGGAGGCTATATCGCTTTCAGCTTGCACTCGAAAAAAGTGATCCTCGGAGCGAATGACAACCTCAGCGGGGTGGCCGTCGTGCTCTCCCTCGCGAGTTACTTCTCGGTGAATCGACTGGTAAATACCGAGCTCTGGTTCGTCTCCTTCTCCTGCGAGGAGTGCATGCGCGGGTCAAAACGGTTCGTCGAGAAGCACGCGAACGAGCTCCGAGCAGCTCGCCTTGTTAATTTCGACATGGTCGGCCGCGGAACCATCTCGATAGACATTGCAGAGCCCGAGTACACGACCAAACACTCGAAAGTACTAGCGCGTGCATTTCAAGAGTCCAGCAAAAGAGCCGGCACGGAGCTGCCCATGGCCCCGACCAAGTTCGGAGGCACCGATGCCGCCTTCTTCTCGAAGCGGAAGATCGAGGCGATAAGCATAATCGGGCTCACGCCAGAACAATACCCCGACACGTGGCACGAACTCACAGACACTCCTGAAAACCTCAAACCGGAGTGCTTGCAGAGAGCTCTCGACGCGACCGTCCAGTTCATCCGGGACGCAGACGGTGGCCCCGGTGACGGAAACGAGACCAAGGCTCTTTAGAATACATACCGTTTTGAGATTGGCAAATCTATCTGCGCCGGCGGTAGGGGGTCCTTGAAAAGTGTACGAAACGACAATTCAGCTCAGGTTCCGGGACACTGACGGCATGGGGCACGTGAACAACGCGGTATATGCGACGTATCTGGAATTCGCCCGGTTTGATTGGAGCCGGAAATGTCTCGGGGTTAAATCCCTGGAAGACTTTCCATTCATCCTTGCCCGGGTCGAGATAGACTACAGGCAGCCGATCACCGTCCAGTCTCAACCGATCGTCGCCCTCTGGGTCACCGACATCGGCTCGAGTTCCTGGACCTTCGGGTACCGGATATCTGACGCCGCGGATCCAGGCACCACCTACGCGGACGCGAGATCTGTGCAAGTCGCTTACAACTACCACACGGGCCAAAAAGAAATACTGAGCACCGAATTGAGACAAGTCTTGGAACAGGAAATGCAGGAATAGGGCACACTCTTTTTCTCCAGATGTTGACCGCGATCGAGTCCGTGCGGGCATCAAGCCTGTACAGACTGGCGGATCGACTTGAACATTTCCTTGAAATGTCCAACTTTGTTCAGGTTTTATCGAACTGTTAATTAACCCTTTATCCGCCGCCGCTTGGCGAGCTCGCGTTTCTGACGGGATGGTGACCGGCATTCGTTTCAATTCTGCCAGCTCTTGCTGGCAAAAAACAAAGCGGAGGGGGGATTGCCTCCAGCCTGCTCGATTATCTGCTCTTGTAGGCTAGTATTCCGCCGATTATTATTATGATTGACCAGACAAAGAACAGGTCGAAGCCCGCTACGATGTTCACGATCCCATAAATAATAGCTTCTATGCCAGCAACCTTGGGTTTAGTTACTGTTAGATAAGCAGCGTTTTGAGATAAAGCACCCCAGATGACCGCTTCGCCTCCTACCCACAAGGGGAGACCCAGCAACGTGTTGCCGAATGAAAGATGTGCAAGACTGAGCCCAACCGGCAAGTTCCAAGCCCCCATAAGACCCCATATAAGCAACATTATGCCACCGACCAAAGTTAGGATAAATGCGTACTTCCTCATTGCGCTTTTTTCCATTTTTTTCGTCATCTCAGCTACTGAATATCATATTTTTTGTTGTTGCAAGCTAGCAATCTCTTATACCAACATTTTCATTTCTGACTTTTTGGTCGCCGATCTGACGACCGAGAAGTGGATATTCCTTCCCATCTTTCCGTATAAATAAGTATGCATTTGTCGCTTTTGAAGGAAGGATAAAAGGGACGATATTTGCGGGTGGCCCCTCCAAGGTTTGAACGTCGCCGCGGGGTCACGTGTCATTTTTCCTTTTTTTGACCTTTTTTGGCAGATAGCCTTATACTGATTGACGTTTTGCTTATCTTCTAAAGCCGCGGCGTCTCGATGCAACGAGTGCGACAATGATTCTCCCCGAAAGGTGACTTCTCAGTGAACGAGCCGAGCACGTGGTGGCAAAAAACTGTTGTCTACCAGATCTACCCCCGTTCGTTCAAGGATTCCACGGGCGCAGGGATAGGCGATCTTCGCGGCATCATCTCGAAACTGGACTACCTTGTCGAGCTGGGCGTGGAGACGGTCTGGTTAAACCCGCATTTTCCATCACCGCAAGCCGATCACGGGTATGACGTCGCGGATTTTTATAACGTTGACCCGGGTTACGGCACCATGGACGATTTTGATAGTATGCTTTCAGGAATGCACGAGCGAGGCTTGAAATTACTTCTTGATTTGGTGAACCACACGTCGGTGGAACACCCGTGGTTCAAGGAATCCGCGTCGAGCCGGGACAACCCGAAAGCAGACTGGTTCATCTGGGCCGACGGGAAAAAGCCGGGCGGAAAGAAGCCACCAAACAACTGGCACAACGTGTTCGGCGGCAGCGCGTGGAAGTATTTCCCGGCAAGGGACCAGTGGGTCTATTTCGACATGATCCCGGACATGTGCGCCTTGAACTACTGGAATCCGGAGGCCAAGAATGCAATGCTGGATATCATGCGGTTTTGGTTGGACAAGGGCGTGGACGGATTTCGTTTCGACGTCTTTCACGGCACGTATAAAGATAAGAACCTGCACGATGACACGCGTGCCAAGCAAGTGCTGCCATCGGACGAGAGCACGGCCTCCATGTTCTGGGCCCACAAATGGGAGTGGAACCAGCCCGCGTCGTTCGAGTATGCCCGCGAGGTGCGCAGGCTTGTGGACGGCTACGAGCCAGCCCGCATGCTCGTCGGCGAGGTATTCGGGCCGCTGGAAACCATCGCCAAATATTGCGGGCCGGAAAACGACGGGCTGAACACGATCTTCGTGTTTGCCTTCACGGCCTCGGCCTTCACAGCCACGAGTTACACGCGAGTGCTGTCCAGGATCGAGCGAGTGCTGCCGCCGCCCTGCATTCCCAGCTACACCCTGAGCAACCACGACCGGATGCGTTTCATAACGCGGATCGGTGACGACGTGCGGAAGGCCAAGCTCGCTGCCACGCTGGAGCTGACGCTGCGGTGCATTCCATTTATCTATTACGGAGAAGAGATCGGGATGCCGAACACGCGATTCGGCCTGCGGACGAGCCAGGACCCGACCGGGAGGCACTTCTGGTGGATGCCAATCTCGCAGAGCAAGCGGCTGGGGTTTTCGCTCACGAGGGACGGTGCAAGAACGCCCATGCAATGGAACGCGGAGGTCAATGCCGGCTTCTCGCCGGGGCCGGAGGCCAAGCCATGGCTCAAGATCTCAAAAACTTACCAGACGATCAACGTGACCGCCGAGCGAGACGATGCCGATTCCCTCCTGAATTGCTACAGACGCCTGATCGCGGTGCGGAAGGAAAACATCGCTTTGCAGGAAGGAACGTTCGAACCCATGCCGCTGCCGCATTTGGAAAACAAGTGCTTCGCCTACCGCCGTGTCCATGCAGACCAGGAGCTGCACGTGTTTCTGAATTTTACCAACAATCGGTTGAAGGTTCCAATCTCCCTGAACCGGCATGCGGCCCTGTTCTCCACCCAAGGCACGAAAGATGGTGGGGATGTGGGCTCGACGGAGGATGATGATTGTTTGGAACCTTGGGAAGGAATCATCTTCTAGCGTCTTATCCTTTACTCATGTTGAGCCGCTGCTGGCTGCCAGGACGAAGGGAAACCAACAAGGGTGTTCCAAGTGGAGGTCGATGGGTGAATGGTCATCCTGCTCGACCTGCTCCGCGGGTGGCTGGAGCCCGCGTTCGGTAGGTCAACCTTCGCGTGAGCCAATCTTGTAGAGCTTGTAGCCCACGAGAATGTGCCATATGCAAACAACAGCCCCCGATGCCGGGATGAGCATCAGGCCAATGACGTAACCCTCTGCCGCGGGCACGAACAGGACGAGAATGGAATAGGCAATGTCCATGGCACTCGTCAGGATGCCTAAAGAGGCCGTAACTTTGGGAAAAATCTTGCCCCGCAGCATGACACTGGAAACGGCCAGACCAGCAACAGCGATGAGAAGGAATCCGAGATACGCACCGGACCCTTGAAGCATGGGAAGCAACGCCTGGCCCTCCGCTGCAATCGCGGACCGCTGAGTGCCGCTCGTCGCTGTAGCGTATTGGTTGCTGAGGGATAACAGGGACAGGGCAGGATTCGACAGGGCGTAAACGACAATCCCGACAAAGCCAATACAAATTCCACCGATCAGGAGAACGTTTTTCCCTTGTCGCAAGGCGGCAAAAAGGGCGAGAAACATGATGCCCACCAGACCGAAGTTGACAACGTCGAAAAATTTCAGCTGGGCGAGGCCGAGCAGGGGATTGTTTTGAAGCACCGCAAACCATCCAAGGATGCTACTTGGCGTCGTGATTCCAAAGAGGCTGAGTTCCGCCGAAAGATACCTTCGGAAGATGAATGCCGCGAGGAATGCCGCCGCACTACCGGCAAAGTAGAGCGATTTTCGAGCACGACGAGTGTCTGGACAGGAGCTAGCAATATTCTCTGTGATTTCGGCCATGAGACCATTTTCAAGCCATCGGTATAAAATAAAATAGAGTCCAGTTGTTATCAGGGCTCGATCCTGCCGATTTCCGTTGTGCAGTTCGGCCTGGCGTTGGTCACCTGCAAGGTTTATACCCATTTTAACGGTCAGGTTAAAATCTTCTCGGTCGTGCTGGCGGTGTTGGGTATTCACGTGCCCGTGATTGCCCGAGACTACATCTCTGGCAGGTTCATGCATTACATCTCTAGCACGTTCATGATTTCATGCTTTTGGTTCGTTCTTCGCGATATCAAGCAATCTATCAAGCGTTTTTGTTAACCCATGCTTCGCAGCCATTCCAGTTAACCAGTCCATGTCAATACCCCCTGACTGGGTGAACACGTTGATGAAATCCCGCACGTCATTGAACTCGAGCAAATCCGCGTCCGATTCCATCGAAATATCGCCAGTATACAAGACTTTCCCGAACAAAATCAATTCTGGTGAAGCAAGACAGATTTTCATGCCCTCATATTCCTCGGGAAGCCCTTTCTTCAAGGCAATTCTGTCCACCTGCTTTGTTGCGATCTTCAGATCGACACGCAGAGGCGATTGGTAATCGAATATGGAAAAGTCTGACCCTTCTGCAAGTGCCAGCCGGGTCTGCTGTTCCATCACGTCGAAGCCATTCTTTTTTAGTTCTTGCAAAAACGATTCTATCTTCACCGGGTCGTTTTCGATGATTACATCCAAGTCCGTCGTCGTGCGAGGAACACCACGAAAGATGGCTGCAAATCCACCGACAATTACATAGGAGATGGTCGATGCTTCAAGAGCTGTTACAACACGGGAAACCAAATCTTTATATTCTGCCATTGCGAAGCTCGCGCCCCCTTTTTTTCACGCGATCATACGCCATGACCCTTTCTCTCATCAGGGCCTTGATCTCCGCGTCGGTCGCGTCGGGATGCTGGGATCGCAGGCCTGATTCCATCAATTTGATCGTGTAATGGATCAATTCATCGGCCACGGTGAGAGCATCCGTGCCACCGTCGAGCGCGCGGTGGTACGTGTCGATTTCTTGCCGCCATTTTTCCCGTGCCCGCGCCGCCCTTCGTTCAGCCATTTTGCCTCACCATTAGGAGTTGAAAAAAGCATGGTATTCCGCATGCACGTCCCTGTCGACGGACATGCTTGCATCTGCGCCCGCGCGCACCTTGATACCGAACATCGGATCGGATTCCCAATCGGTTTCTTCTGGTTCCCTGAGAAACTTTGCCAGTCTCGTGTCCTCGCACTCAATGCCATGCTCGATCGAGGTAGAAAGCATCTGTTCTTGCGATACGTTCGTCACGCCCTTGTCGGTCATGTACTTGACGAGGTCTTTCAATTCAGGTTCGATCTCGTCGCTGAGATGCACGCCGGATGCCATGTATTCATGATCTAAAATCATGCTTTTAAACACCGACACTCGCCAGTAATCCGGGTCCCTTGGAAAGAGCCTGACGAGCTCCTGAAAGATCATCGAAGGTAACACATCATCATTCTCATCTTTACCATCATCGGCACCAAATTTCAGGATATAGAAAAATGAGATCACGCGTGAATAGCATTTCAACTACGTCATGCGCTCGCGTTCTTCAGCGCTTTTTTTTCCTTGCGTTTCATTTCCTTGGCACGAACCCTGCTTTTTTCCTTCAAGATGGTATCATACAACTCCTGCATGGTTTGCGGAGGTATAGTTTCCCAATCTTTCTTCACGAGCCGTACAGCATCCGACGGGCAAGTAGCAACGCAGTTGCCGCAGCCGATGCATCGATTCTTGTTAAACGCGGCTTTATCGTCCACAACAGTGATGGCGGCCATCTGGCACCTATCCGCGCATGTTCCGCATCCGGTGCAGAGCTCCTGGTCATTCGTTGCAAAATAATTGCTTTGAATGAATGTCGCTGGCGCCGGTAAGGATTTCAAGAACGAAAGCGATGGATCGCAGCACGAGCAACAGCTGCAGATGAATTCGGGATGCTGGGCATTGCCGACCTGCAAGATCATGCCCTCTTTCTCGTTCTTCGTCAGGATATCGATGGCTTCCTCCTTGGAGATGGTCCGTCCCCATCCGGCTTTGCTGTACATCTCGGCGCCTTTCCCCCAGGCCATGCAGACTTCTCGTCGGTCGGTATTCTTGCATGGTCTATCCAGAACGTCCTGTGCTTGGCGGCAGATACAATTCGTGATCATGAACGGTCCCTCGGCCTCGTCGATGATTTTCTTGACATCATCGTACGTAAAGATGGCAGTTTGCTGATCGACCGTCACTCCTATGGGAATTACGCGCATCTGGGGAATCGGAACCTTGTTAACTTCATTCACCCATCCTTCCTTCATGTAGGTGATAACATCCTTCACGAACTCCTTTGTAAGCTTGTTTACCTGGAATTCAAACATGCCGAAAATGAGCATGGCATTCCCGTAGCATTTATTTCCCGCATTATCTTCATATACCATTACCCCGCCCTTCGCAGCGATTGCATCCAGGGTTTGTTCCAGCTCATCCTTGGAATACCCGAGCTCCTGCACTTTCTTGTAAATACTGTCGAGGTTTTCCAAATCGCTCCACGAGAATCGAAGCTTGGATGCAATCCGTGCTTCCTCGGGCGTGAAAATTCGCTTGAGAATGTTGATCTCGACACCAGAATTCGTTGTTTGGTATGGTATGGGTAATTGGTCAAGATGTTCTTGCAATTCTCTATACGGATCGTTTTCTTCAGTAATTGTTGAACTTGTCATGTGTATTCCCTCTATTGTTTTCGAACGTAACCTCCTTTGCACCTTGAACCATCAATTATAAAAGTATAGCTGCGATACACGTGGAACTGGTAGCACTTCCTTTGTACTGATGGATGAATATGCGCCGCGTTTTGACACGATCATGTCATCGCAGGTGATTAAATTTGTGCAGACCGCGACCGAGCGGACCCTGTGGAACGAGTACGGCGCCTTCCGGTTCGACATCCCCACGGACGCGGGCACCATCGCGGCCGCTTTCGATGTCGTGTTTCAGGTAGTCTGGATCGAGGTATTCGTGGTACGTGTAGGTCCCGCGGTAGACCTCGTGGTAGATGTTCGCGAGCGCGCACGTCCGAGTGCGTGGCGTGCCTGACCACCGCCCAATCACGAGGGATTGGCTCGGTGGTCGAGAGGATGGGTAACAATACTTTTGCACACGACCTGCTCGGTCGTGTCGGGCACGTGCTTGGCGTGCTCTTGCAGCACGCAAGGAATATCTTCGCATGAGAAAGAAGGGTTTCATTGAGCTTCCACGGCCTGCGTTTCTGTTGCCTCGGCTTCAGGTGCGGGATTCGGGTTTACCTTTTGCATTTGGAGTTCGATTCGCACCATCCACGCGATACCAACGATAATAACGGCCACGGCGATAACTTCAAGGGCAATATTTGGCGTGGGAACTCCGATCCACTCGCTCAGAACAATCACGCCGAATGGCACCGGCAGAGCGATGCTCAGGCCGTTGTAGAGGTTGTTGATAAGCACTGCCCGCCCGTGCTGGTAGGCGACGGTCCTGGATATGAATGAGGCCGCCGATGCGGTTATCATGAGTCCAAACACGATCCACACAAGCCCGTTCGAGACCAGTGCGAGGCTCAACCCGAATTGCAGAATACCCGCCATGAGGATCTTCGTGTACAAGTAACTCATCACGGAAATGATGCCGGTAAAGAGACTTATCCAGATGTCGGCGTGCCGGTAACCCGTTGCTTTCGTGTACCAGTAGCAGAACACCGCGAAGGCGACCATACCCACTTGGAAGGCAATCGCACCGGGACGTATATCGTAAGAAAGGATCGTTGGAAAAGATGGTTGCGGTCCCGAGAACGAGGCGATACCCATGATCACGACACCCGCGATGATGACGACCTGCGAGCCGATCATGTTTCTACCGACGCGTTCGTGGAGGTAAGTCCTGCTGAGTACGACTGTCACCACGATACCAATCGCCAAGAAGGGTTGTAGGACGGAGAGAGGCCCGAAGCCAAGTGCTACAATGTTCGCGACCGTTCCGATGATGATCAGGAGATACCCGACCATCCACGCCTTGTTCGTGAGAAAATTCCTCACGTTTTTGCCGGTAGATGTCTTATGTATGTTCGGTACCTGGTCGGCACCTTTTTTTTGCATCAGGGTCCCGACATTGAAGATGATGGCCCCGCCGCACTGCAACGCGATGCCGAGGAAAAGCAGGTTTACCATGTACCTAAATCACGAATCGCTGGCTGAAATATATGCCCTGCCACGGGGAGCACGATCTTTCGCTCCACGCCGGCCTTCCTCATCGCGGGCAAAAGCTGACGGCGTGATCTTCGTGGCCGCCGGCCCGGTCACCCTTCCCAGAGCATGCCCGTCGTCGTGAAGCCAAACTCCGGAAATTCATACGTCCCTACGATCCTGAAGCCGAGGTGTGTGTAGATCTTCACGTTCCCGGGTTTGGCGGTTTCCAAGTAACAGGGACGATGTTGTTCAGAAAGGTCGGAAAGCAGGGCGCGCACGAGACCGGCACCGATGCCCTTTCCTTGGTGAGCCGGGTCCACGGCAAGGTTCCACAAGTAGGTGTGCATGCGAGGAGCGAGCGTGGCGTGCATCTTCTCCTGGACACGGTTGATCACCGCTTCTCGGCGGAGAAAACCGAGCCCAAGGGCCCCCGGGATACGGGCCGCCCCGCAAAGCAGCATCCGCCCGGCAGAAATCCCGCCCCGTTCCCACGGCAGGGCCATAAGCACGCCCTCCAGGTCCTCGGAGGGAACCAGCACGGCACCGTACCGCATCGCGTAGGTCGTGAGGACCTCGAATAACACGGGCAGACGTTTCCGCAACCGCTCGTCCGGGATCATTGCTTGGTAGACCGGGTAATCCCAGAACGCACTCGCGAGCATCTGCGCCAGCCGGGGCACGTCGCTTCTCCCGGGGGACAGGGGCAGGAAAGTTGCATCCTTCATGGGTGTAATCACCGCCAGTTCACGGAGATTTTTCAAGTTGCGGGAAAAAAACATTCCCCATTTTCAGAATAGGAAGCCATCAGTTTATATTAATGAAGAAGATTGTGCTCCATACCTCTTCAGTTGGCGCGGCCTTTTTCCTTCCCAGTTGAATATCGAACAACGCTGGTATGGTCCTGTAAAAGCGCGTCAACGTGTTTTTTCGCCGGATAGAACGAGGGGAAGGCTTCGTCGGCCATTTTTAAATGCATCGGCTGGGTTTACAAGGATGTTTCGTGAATCAAGCAACAAAATATTCCCATTGGACTAATTAAGGTGGGAAAGGGCTATTTACAGGAGAATCATGATTTTTGTCTCCGGTTACTCCTTGGGTGTGACCTTCTCCGTGGCCAGCGGGATTTCGAACAACGTCGGAATGGTCCTGCAGAAGCGCGTGGTTAGTGAGCTCCCGGATCAAGAAAAGCGGTTCATGCGGCGTTTGATTAAAAACCCGGTGTGGCTGGTCGGGTTGATCCTTCAGCTCGCGCTCGGGACCGCGCTCTTCATCTTTGCCCAGGCTTACATTGGCCCCGCGCTGATCCCCGGCCTGATGTCTGTCGGACTCGTTTTTCTCGCCATCGGGGCGGTCAGGATCGCCCACGAGTCGCTAGGGAAGGTCGAGAAAGCGGGCATCGGGCTCATGATCGTGGCCATCACGCTAATCGGGCTGAGCGGGCTGTCGGTCCAGATCATGGTCGATTATACCCAGCCTACGTTTCTCGAACGCATCTGGGTTTTCACGCTCGCGGGCCTCGTGGGGGCCGTTATGTGCTTTTCCGTGCCGAAAAGATACCGGCAACGCGCGGTCCTGTTCGCGATCGGGTCGGGGTTCCTGACAGCGCTCACGAATTTCTGGATAGCTCCGCTGATCGGAGTTATCGAGAAGGTCTTCACGGGAATCGCCGTGCCCACCGAGCTCGCCATGTTCGCCGCGGCTTGCGTGATCCTTATCCTTACGGGCTTGTTCAGCATCACGACGCTACAGACCGCTTTTAAAACTGGAGAGGCCAGCCGGCTGGTGCCCCTGCAGGCCGTGCCGATACAAATCGCCCCCGCGCTCGTATACTTCTACGTCTTTGTTGGGATGGGGCCGTCCCCGTCTGACCTATCGATGGCCTTCATGTTCGGCGGCATCCTGCTCATCATCATCGCGGGCTTCCTGCTCGGCAAGCAACAGGGCAAGATGGAAAAAATCAAGTGAAAAATGATCTTTTCTTTCTCGTTCAAGCGAAATGGTGTGGTTCGGCCTGGCGTGGGTCGCCTGCAAGGTCCACGTCCATTTCAGGGGAAATCGTTCCTTCACAATTCCACGAACTCGCGCTTTTCGAGTCCTGACAGGTCCAGTTGCCTTCCCATGGGGATCACCTTGATGTCCCATTCCTCCATCGCGGTTGCCCCGATGATCAGCTTCGTATCCTGCCCCTCCACCTCGCCTATCGTGTCGACAGGATGCGCGGAAAAATCGAATATCTTTCCCTCGATTTCAGCAGAGAGCGAGCACCGCTCGGTGATGGCGCGCTCTTCTCCACCCATTTTCAACGAGAATGGGCCGATGCGGGAGCACGCGGTTCCATCGGGCAGGGCATCCCTCGTGATGTAGCTCCGCTCGGATCCGGTGTCGAACACCGCCCACACATCTTTGCCAGTTTCATTCTCTGGGTCTGATTTCACCGTCACGACCCGTGCCACTCGTCCCGTTGCGCCGTCACCAGTCACGGAAACGCGATCGAGGTATTTAAACGCGGTGCCAGATCGCCCCGTCGCTCGGTCACGATCGCACTCGATTAACCGGCATTCGGTTAGATCGCAACTATTTTCAATGGACGGGAAAAACAGCATCATCGAGTCATCTTGAAGATGATCCCGCCGACGGGAATCGTCCAGCAGAACACGGCGGCCAGCATGATCCATTCCAAGGGGCGCGTGGGCAACGGATATGGGTGGATGAGTAATGCAAGCGAAAAGATGACGAACGGGGCAAGGGGGCCGATAATCATGAACACCCCGAGCGGCTTCGGGATGAATACCTTTACCTGCACGGCCAGCAAGCCAAGGCCTAGCGAGCCAAATACGAGACCACCCCAGACCATCGCGGAAACGATGAAATGCATGTGTGTAAAATTGCCGATGCGGTTTCGGTCCTCGGAGAACACCCCGATGCCGAAAAAGCCCGCGGCTCCCACGACCGAGGCGATATACCCGAGCAACCGAAAGCCGTGCATGATCCCGAGCCGGGTTGGCGCGAGTCCTTCCTTGGCTTCAGCTAACTCGTTCACGAGCACCTTGTTGGCATACGTAAATATTATGACAAGCAGGCTCGCGGTAACCATGCAAATCACGTCGAACAAGTAAGGAGCGGGCGTGAAATTGTACGACCCCAAATCGCTGATGTAATTGTGTACTACAGAAAACGTGTCAGGCGGGCCCTGCGTGCCGCCAACGAAGTAGGCGATCGCATACGCGATCGTGAAGCCGATCAAGAAGATGGCCAGTGCAAGTATGATGCAGACCCTTACGCTTTTCGGGCGGAGAAGGAAAAGGACACCATGTTCTTCCATAAACCAATCAATGCCGGCATGGACAAATAGCTTAAGGAGTATGTTGAAATCAAGTTTTTCACCCCGTTTTAACCCTTTTGCTTGATCAAAGAAAAATGTCGGCTTCAAGTACTTGTCATTCATGCCAGAAGTCTCGCACACGACGACCTGGCTGGAACACATCGAGTGTGACGATAATCCCTTGTTCTTGCTTATCGGCACCATCCTTTCTATGAATTTAGGGATTGCTGTAAAACACCTGATGCCACCCGAGTTGACAGGCGCTAGCATACCCCTTCATTCTACCGCCTCAATTGGTGACCGGCTTAGCTGCCAGCTGCCTTTATAAACTGCTAACGCAGAGCCATAATCAACAGGTGAGATGGAATGTCAATCGATTGGGCTAAAGTAACGAAAAAACCGGAGGCCTCTTACAAGGTCACCGGCACGTTCTTGCTGGAATTAAAGCAGAAAATTGCCGATCTGGAAAAGCAAGTGGCCTCGTTGACTGGCAAGAACGAGGGGCTCTCCGAGAGCATGAGCCGTGCCATCACCGAAAAGGATGAGCAGATGAAGGCTCAGATAGAAGAAAGGGATTCACTGCGGGACCAAATTGCGAGCAAGGACGGGGAAATCAACGCGCTCAAAGACCAGCTCTCAGCGAGCGAGGAGAGGGTTCAGGGCCTCGAAGTCAGCAGCATGGAGATCCAAGGGCAGTGCCAGGACCTGCAGGCAAAGGTCGATGAGTTGGAAGACAAGGTATTAAGCCAAGACTACGACTTCTTCAAGAAGACCATCAAGGATAAATCCGCACAAGCAGCGAGCACGTATACCAAGAAATAGAACTGATTCCATGAAAAAAATTTTCAATTCCACTTCGTCTTTCTTTCACGTGTTTTCTGCTGAAATATCCTCAATTTTGCAGAATAATGATGAAAATGAAGTGGATTACCCAAATAACTCGGCGATTAATTCTTCTTTTTCAATTTCTAGATATCCCGCAATTTCTGAAAGAATATTATTAAAAGTTCCAATCTTTAAAGGATCGTGATTCGGGATTGTAATGTGGTATTCTCCTTTTAGATTCGTGGTTAGGCGAAGGTGGCTTCCCGTTTATCGCGTAATTTCAAAACCATATTTTGTTAGGAGCTTTGCTATTCTTTCCCCGCTTATATCACGTGGAATCTTCAAGCTGTAATGACCTCTTCCTTAACGAAATGCAATCTAATGATTCGCGGCATGTCATTCTCATCGAAATGACATCTCACGGCATCCCGGATCGATTCTCTCAATTCTTGGAGCGTCTCGGCCTCGGTAAATATGGCGGTATCCAGTGCCCTAGCTTCATAACCACCATCGAGCGATTCCTCAACGATAAAAATGATTTCCTTCATGTTTTGTCATGACATAGAGTTAAAATTAAAAATAAAGATTTATCGCTCTTGGAGAAAAAGATGCTCCCATAATCAAGGATAGTTGATAATGTTCCTTAAAAGTTAGATAATTATCGTGGTTTAAATACGTTCATGAAACTAACACGGAAACCAATATCTCGGATCGTGATCTCGTGCAGCTAGCTGAACGCATTTTCGTGGGCAAAAACAAGCAAATGGACGTGCTATCTCGCAAGCAAACGCCCGTGTATAACCAAGCACTCTTCATGTTGCGGAGGGAATACTTCTGGTAGACGCATCTGAACCCCGGTTGGCGGGCGTATTATCCAAAAATCACGGCAAGGCGAATCAGGAATTTTTGTTAACGGATTAACAAACATGCCACGATGCCGACCTGCCGCCCGCTGCGGGCAAATATTGATGCAGGTGTCAGGCAGGGCTTTACCGTTCTACCTGAAATGCTGTCCGGTGGCTCGGGTGGCCTGGCCGAGCCTTGGGGTATGCTTTTACACCGATTGCCTTCTTGGGCCTTGCCGATGGATTGCTTGCCTTGGTAAGGACGAAAAAGAGGATAGCTATAAACTGCTTTTAAATGATATGAATCTCTTACTCATGTCCTACATAATGTCTATATATTTTTTATGTAATTTATCCTCATAGACCAAGAACTCTAGCAACTTCAACAACGGATGAAGCAACATGTCTCTTGTCTCACTCCAGCCAGAATGCCCCGATCAAGCAGCAATCTGCGGTAATACACTTTCTCAAGAGGGTATTTTCGGTGCGCAAGAACGCGGGTGGATTTCTTGCCTGGAGCAGCTCTACGTCGTTCATCAAGATGGATCGATCGTTCTTTTCACGTGCCATTTCCAGGAAAATGCCATCAGCATCAACTCCGGGGACAACGATGACATCTACGGATCTGCAATAGGCATGATGGACAATCTTCTTGGTGAAATCCTTGCGAGCAAGGGACATATCAGGGAGATCACGTCCGATAATGAAGTTTTATCCTTTGCATACGGCAAGCACTGCTGCTTCATCCTATTCACAAAGGGTCATCTCGATGAAATGAAATCCTGCCTTGACAAGTTTGCGGTCGATTTCGAAACACGGTTCGCTGCAAAATTGGCAGGAAATTTCAATGTCGAGATGAACGAATATGAAAAGGCATTATCATTAGTTGAACGGCATTTTTCCAAATGAGAACGTGAGGATCATGGTGCGTGTCACTCGCGACAAAGTATATCTGAAAATCGTGTTCTGGGGAATACAAGGTGCCGGAAAAAGCACCGCATTGGATGTATTGTACAACATGGCAAAAGAAAGTTCAAAGAAGCATATCGATGTCAGACCCACGGGCGAACTCACCCGGATACCTGTCGACAGCGAGGAAGGCCTGTTTTTTGACCGGGGCATATTTCAAAGCACCAAGAAGGACACGGTGTTTTTTCACGTCTACACCTTCACTGGAGAGCCGAGTCTCGACGATCGAAAGAGCAAATCTTTTTTCACCGAAACGGACGGCATCGTTTTCGTGTTTGATGGCCAGCATTCACGCTGGACCGAGAATGCCGAGAGTCTGTCGTTCCTGAAAAAAATCGCGGGACAGGACTTGATCGGAAAAATTCCAATGACCGTGTTGATCACCAAGAAAGACATGCCCGATGCGGTGGATGGAACACAGGTCGAGCAATTACTAAGAGATGAAGGGCTGATAGAGGATCTGGATGAAACCCGGAAATTGTGGAATCCACCGATCTTCGAGGCCAACTTGTTGGACGAGACATCTTCAAGTGTTTACGAGGCATTTGCAGAATGCGCCAGGCGCGCTGGCCTGTATCAGATGTATGGGCACAATACTGCATCAACCACGCGGATCAACCTGATCATCCCGGAAGCCCTGAAAAGAGAGTGGGAACGTTTCTCGGCCGAAGTGGTGCACGCTTCGATGTCACAGATGATCCGGGACGCGGTTCGGGAATACATGAATAAAATGAAGCAAGCAACACCGCTGCAAGCCAAGATTCCCGAGAACCCCGAAGATCGAGCCTTGGAAGAGAAGATCGAAAGACGACTTACCAAGAAGATGCAGGAAATAGTTGCCGATCTCCCAAAAAAAATGCGGGAAGTCATGGAAGATTACCTACGGGAGGCACGGGACAGGCCGACCAGTACAGACACGTAACCCGCTCAAGAATAAGCGGTATGATGTGCACGTGTCGCTGTTCATTCCTTAATTTTACAGCCAGCCATGAAAAGGATGCATCGACAAGTATTTAACACTTTAATTGTGTTAGATCCCTTTTATCTATTAACACTTACTTTAAGTGAAGTGAGAACCTTTAACATTTCACGTGATTTTCTTGGGTTTTTTGTGGTAGGTGACTTGTTAATAACATTCAATAATTAATGAAACCTTTAGACGCATCCCAAATGCATGGAATTTGCGGCTGGTAGTAACACTTAAATACTAACACTCTCATTGTCAGTTCATGTCATATGGAAAACGCTATTCCGATGAAGAACGCGAAAAAATTCTCGAGTTTCGCAAGACCCACACGTACAAGGAAACCATGGCGGCATTCGGCATTTCTCAAATGACATTGTTCCGGTGGGAGAGCAAAGCTACGGTTAAACCAGATGATTCCGAACTGACCACGCCGGACGCGCAGGAGGACATAAACGTGCTGATCAAGGTAGTTAAATTCCTTGAAGGAGTCAAGGCAGTCGCTTTGGTCGCCGCGAGTGGAAAGCCCATCGCCTCGGAGCTTGACCCTGGTCTGGACGAATACCGCGTCCTCGCGTTAACGGCCGCATTTTTGGCAGTAACCGAAAGGGCTGGAAATCAGCTGGGATTCGAATTACCCAAGATGATTCTGGCCAATTACGAGACCGGCACGTTCATGATCGTAGGCGCTGGTCCAAAAGCAGCATTGGTCGTTATTTTCGATGCGTTGGCCGATTTTGCCCAGATAATAGCCCCGGATCTGGGTATTATCAACAGGGTAAAAGAGGAAATAACAGCACTTTTGTGATTTAGATAGTGGGACATGGAAAGTGTTATCAATACCTTTGTATGGATAAATAGTTCATGAAGACCGCGATAATCTATGTTTCGTATCACCATAACAACACCGAAAAAATAGCAAGGGAAATGGCTACCGTTCTTGATGCAGACCTGAAGAAAGTGAGCACTTTCGATCCAAGTGAACTTTCAGGCTACGACCTGCTGGGTTTCGGTTCGGGAATATACTTTGGAAGGCATCATAGAAACCTGCTGAAACTGGTGGCCAAACTGCCTGCGACGAACAGGAAAGCGTTTATTTTTTCCACGAGTGGTAGAATTTTTGATAAGGTAATACCAGAATATCACAAGGCCATGCGAGCGGCCCTGCAAAAAAAGGGCTTCGAGGTAATCGACGAGTTTAACTGCCCGGGGCATGATACGGTCATTTTCGCTCGTCTTGCGTCAGGCGGAAAGGGACTGAATAAAGGCAGGCCAAACGAAGAGGATTTAAAGAATGCCCAAGCGTTTGCCCAAAACTTGAAAAATCGATTTAACGACATGGAATCGTAATCGTACCAATCCCGGTTTGGAAGCCTCAAAAGTCGTGTTCTCTCTGGCACCGCGTGCACGAAGGATACATGGATAGAGCGGGACAACGTGAAAAAGCCAAAGGCAGCGTAGAATGCCGAGGATTTTGCCGAGATTAAGAGTATTCGTTGTCTAAATCGATCCAATATCGCTGTACGATCGTCCCGTCCTCCTTCACCTCTTCTGAGTCCAGCACCCCGCCATTCTTTCGTATCGTGCAGCTCGAGGCAAGGTTGTCCTTGTCGCAGATCACGAGCACGTGCATGATGCCCAAATTGCGGGAAATCGCTAGAGCCATTCCCAGCATCTTTGCACCATAGCCTTTTCGTCGTTCGCTTGGTCGAATTCCCATACGGATGTGCCCGCCAAATTTTTCCAGCAACTCATTCAAATAGTGTCGTATATTGACCGCGCCGAGCATTTTTTTATTGTTCTGGAGAAGCCAATAAGTGGAAGCGGGCACTATCCCTTCCGCCAGACCGATTCCTTGGCGTTGGTTCTCCAATTTGGATATCAAGGTCTCAAAATCGGATGGATCTTCATTCAAAACAAATGGGATGATCTTTTCTCCACTTTCCTGCCATTCGGCGATCATTTCCAAGTATTCTTGCTGGAGTTCTATCGTTGGCGTGACCAATTTTAAATCAGCAGCGTAGGCATCTCCTTCCGCACCCTCTGCGTTCATATTCCGTTCTTACCAATTAAGAATATAAATAGTTACATCTAATTTGCTTGCATAGGTAAATTCATCCCTCTGGGATGGATCTAGAATCAAATGCGACCTGGGCAGGTAAGTGGAACGCCCGCGGGCGAACGACGCGTTTCAATTATACCTTGTGGAGCGATCCCCGAATAGGGACTGTTCTGGCGCTAGACCTACTGGTTACGGGTCCAAGAGCAGCCGGTGTTCTACGCGCGGCTGGCCAAGACCCTGATCGTGAACGGGCTGATCCTTGCGGCCATCGTGCTCACATTATCGGCGGCTCAATTCCAATGCATCCCTGTCTCGTTCGACGGCGTGGCGCGGCTCGGGCTGGCCTCCTTCCCGAGACGGCCGGTGACGTCGCTGTTCGATATGGCCATCGACTGGTACTTCACGGGCATCTCGATCATCGGGGCCCTGTGCCCGCCATCTGCCCTGCAAGCTCGGCAATTGCTTCGTCGAATGCCTCTTCGGGGTAATACGCCAGTTCGAATTCCCCAGCTTGTTGCCTCACGATAGCTTCACCCCGGACGAGTTCTGGATCATCCACAGGCAGGCCGGCTGGATTCCCGATGACCACTATCGGTATACTTCCAACAAACTGGCGGATCTCATCGACCCACACGTGAAGGTCTTCCTCGCCCAAATCGATGCTTAAGTTCCTGACGATAATCGCAGCAGAGGCACCCTTGTAAAACATGGTCCGGCTGAATTCAAACCGCTTCTGGCTACCAATGTCCCAGATGCTCAGCGTCGCCACTTCCCCGTTGTCAAGGGTCACGTCCTTCGTTAGAATGTCAACGCCCACCGTGAGTTTGTATTCTGCCTGAAATGACGCTTTGACATGCTTCTTGATGATATTCGACTTTCCAGATGATGCCGACCCGCAAAGGAGCAGTTTGAGCTTGTAATTAACTGCCACGTGTTTCACCTCACCATTCGGGTCGTGCTTGCTGAACGAATCGTGACCGCCTTCACGAGGAATACGCCTCCTTGATCTCGTTCCAGTGCACGTTCAAGATGGCGCGAATGCCGTCGACCGTGCTCTTGAAATCCTGCAAGTCCTGGTGCTCCCGCTTGAATAACTGGCCGTCCAGCACCAGCACGACGAGTTGCTCCAAGTCTGCGTCGAGAGCAAGAATTTCCTGGGAAAACAGGCTCCTCGCCCTCGTGATCAGGATCGATTTTTTCTCGCCCTTGATGAGGATGTAGGGGTTGATTAACAGTTCGATTGAACATGGACAAAGTTGGACATTTCCAATATAAGCCTTCTCATCATATCCAGCTTGGAAGACGGGTGATACCGATCATGAAATCAGAGAGAGTGAGAGAGAGTGAGGTTAAAATAAGCTCATCTTGAAAGGGAATTGCATGAGAAATGAAGCCACTGATTGGACGAAGAAGGAATTGATGGAGAATTATGTCCACAAGATGACGCCGATCACGATTCCAATCGATGTCACCATCGAAGGAACGCAAACGATCATCGATTTTTCCAACGTGCAAAAAATTCTCGAAGATGCCCGCGTCATTGCAATCAATAATTGTGATTGCCGGCTCAGGTTCCATAAATGTGATGCACCGTTGGACGTGTGCGTAAGCCTTGACGAGGATGCCGAAGAAACAATCAAGGGCGGCGCTCGGGAGGTGTCGATTGCTGAGGCGCTCGGCGCGCTCAAACGGTCGCACGAAGCCGGTCTGGTGCACGTGGCCTATATCTTCGAGGGAAAAGAGAAACCAGGAGTTATCTGCAGCTGCTGTTCCTGCTGTTGTCATTCCCTTAGCGCTCTTGTAAGGTTTGGAATACCGGACCACGTTGTCGCATCTAAATATATCGCCGAGCAGGATTACGAAACGTGCACCAATTGCGGGATATGTGTTCAGCGCTGTCAGTTCCACGCAAGAACGATGCATGAGGACACGCTCGAGCTCGACCAAAGCAAGTGTTTTGGTTGCGGGGTCTGCGTCACGACTTGCCCCACGAATTCTATCAAGCTCACGGAACGCACGTGAGTTATCAAGTTGCCATACTTTTGTCCAACAAGCTAAAAGCGGCATCGTTGTTGAACCAAGTCGTGACGCACACGCACCACCACGCACTCGCGACCATGTCGGCCGAGGAACTCGCCATCGCTGCAACGTTACAAAGAAAATAATTTCATTTCCATCAGTTTAATGACTCTCTTTGAGCGAGTTGGTCCGCAGTATCATAGAGCGACAAGTTCCACCGGGCAGCATCTTGGTTGTATTTTAGCACGGCGAATTGACAATTATAGTCGGGAGGGGTCAAGATAATATCGGGATTGTCTTTTAACTCCTTGAGAAATTCTGCTTTCCCGTCAGGGAAATCAGCAATGTTCACGGGGTTCTCGTGGTTCCCGAGCGCCAAGGAAACAATGGGTATACCAAGTTCAGTTTGAATTCTCGACAACAGAGAAAAGATGTTTTTAATATCGGGATCTGGATGTGGACCCGAAACCTTTTCCGAAATCAAGTGGAGGGAACTTAGAAGCCGGTCATAGAAGTCGCCGATAATTACGAAGTACTGGAGGTTCTCTAATTTTTTGTCATTTCGTTGAGTGATGATCTTTTGGAGAAATTTGGCAAAATTACCAGTTTCCGCGCTATATTGGCCAATGTGAACGTCTGAAACAATAATGAGCATGGTTTTAGCGTTAAATTTAAAATCTTCGTCAAAATTAATTGGAACAATTCCCTGTTCGCTCAGATTCGTCATAATTCTTCTACCACCATTTTTAATTTCTCACTCTCTTCTACTTTTGAAGGGTTGATTAACTTACCGATGGTTTATCTTACATTAATTGACTTTCTCCCTCCCTATGGAAAGCTCTATGAACCCCAATAATTATGAGCCAATTGATAAATGTAAGAGCAAAACTGCATACACGTCCATAACATCATGGCTAATGAAGTTCCCTGATACCTTTCGTTGTGTCACGAAATGCCGTAACGGCCGCGAGTGACATCTATATGCTGGCGCCCGCGTACCAGGGTCGGCATATGATGAATAACTTCCCCGAGTACTCGGCCCGCGTGCTGGGCGAGCTCGGGGCAACCTACTACGAGTATTCCTCGATCTGGGACGGATCGAAGGCGATCCAGTCTACGGTCAAGAACGGCTACGCGTCGGTCTCGAGGGAGTTCCTAGTGTTCGAGCTGAATGGTTAATACTCCAAATCGGCAATGAAAAAAAGGTAAGGATCCCTGATGCCGATGTTTCTCATGTTGAAAACGTCCAGAGTAATTCGGTTCATGGTACCTGACCTTACCTCGCGTGGATTTCGTCGTGATCGCATCCGCGGGACATAAATTGATGCATGCACAACATCCCCCGCATTTTCCTGCCTCTGCAGGAACTTCCGCCAGACGGTGGGTTCTCGCCAAGAATGAACGCCGGATATGAATCCCAGCAGGTCAAATCCTTGAAATTCCTCCAGTTTAATTTCTCCCGGGAAGTCATGCATCTCCACGAGCGTGCATTGCGAACCCGATTCGATAATGCCATCTTGGACGCATTTTGCCGCCCTTTCGGTGCCTCCAGCTAAACTCAAATAAATTACGAGAGTTTTCACTTGATATCGCCTCGAATTTTAGATTTTTCGAAAGTTAACTAATTTACTTGCGATATGTAACATGTAATATGTAAGAAATTCTTGGTTCCGGAGTAAAAATACAAGATAATTGCCATATGCTTGTACATCTGCCCGCACGGCAGAAAATTTATGTAGATATCGGCATGAAGCGCTAGGCCTGGTGCATTCTTTACATCGACGTCGTGGTACGCTTTTTTTCCACTTGAATCCTTCACGTGCCATGATGGGGCAAAGGTTCAAGATTCCAATCCCTCTTGGCCCCTACCAACGTGGAAGAATCGGCCCTGTTAGGCAAGGTGGTTGCCATCGACGCGACCGCGTGACGCCACCATTTCTCGAGCGTCAACACTTGCTCCCCGACCGCGCAGAGGAGGCTCGCCTTGGTCGACGAAACGCAGCGGGGTTAAAAGGATCAATGAGTGCCTGAACCGTACCATTTTGTATTAACCGTTCAGATGAAATCACGTGAGCGAATAACAAACCGAAGAACAAGCAGAACAGGCTATTCCCATCGTGGCATGCGTCATTGTGCGGGGTGTCGACAAAAACTATTCTAATCGGCAGGGTTATTTTCGTCGATTAAAGATTGCTTAAGGGGTGAAAAAAGGAAATAAAAAATCTGTTATCAAAAAATATCCAATCATTTCGTGCTTTCAGGCTTAGGCTTAACTACCTTTACTGTTAGTCTTCGAATCTTGATTGCTGGTCGATTTTTTCCCGCTGCTCTGGGAGCCGGAGGAGGTGTCAGACCCTTTCATCGCGGCTGCCACTGCCGCCAAGTCAGCCTGAAAACCGTCGGCAAGAGCAGTATAAACATCGCTTCTCGCCTTGTCAATTTCGAGAAGAGCCTCGATCTGGGTTTTAACCGCGGTTATAAGAGTTCCATAGTCCTGAGTTGTTCCTTGCCCTTGTGAAGCAAGTTCAGTAGGATCAACCCTTAATTTCATTAAATCACCGACCAATTGTTCAACTAGCTCTTTATGAGCGGTTGCTGCTTTCAGTGTAACCATTCGTAATCCGTGATTTTGATTGTAAACACTGAATCCAAGCATCTGGCAAATGTAGCTAGATTCAGCCTGTGCAATTTCATCAACGGGCTTGAAAAGCACGAGAGTGAGAATATCTGCAGAGCCAATCACGCTGGTCACGATTCCCTCGGACAGACCCGTGATGTTGATAGAACTTCCAGCGGTTGGCAGTAGGGTAATAAAAATATAAAATGCGAACGCGAGGAGGAAGATGCCAACTGCATAACCGAAGGCTATGAGGACCTTTTCCACGGTAAATATCTCGGTGCTCAAATTCTCGAGCTTTTTTATCTCGGGAAATTCTTTTGCTCGTTCCTTCTTGACTTGATCGAGAAATGTCTCGATTTTTGGCGATACTTTTCCCGGTTCCGGTTCACTTTTTTTTGCTTCTACTAGGCGGTTATTTGCTTCATTCTCATCAGATGTTTCAAAATACAACTGCCTGAAGAAGCTTTGATAGGCTTGATTACTCTCTTCAACATGCTTTAGGAGATCACTCATTTTAACCATGTTTAAAGCCTTCCTTTATTTTTCTACTCTATAATTTCTTTTATTTTGTTGTAATTCTATGGCTAACATATATCCTTCCTCAGATCTTCTATAAAAACCTTCAGAATTTCACGTATTTAAACCAATCTTACAAATGCGCCCTGCACGCGCTGCGAGCCGAGATCTTCTAGCGCGCGAAGGCTTCTCGATGCTGGACCAGCAATCAGCATTCCCGGGACAAAAGAAGGAAGGTGCGCGAAGGCTTCTCGATGCTGGACCAGTAATGCCTTCATCGGAGCCAGCATGACCACGATTCCCGACGCGCGAGCATCGAGCAGCCGCGCTATGGTCCGCCGCGCGTTCAGCACGCCGATCAGCGTTTTCCCGAGGCCGGTCGGCAGGACCACGATCTTGTTTGCCGAGTAGCTTTCACGGGCAGCCTCCGCTTGGTAAGCCCGTGGCTCGGGAGGAACGGCCCCGGCAAGCGGGTAGACCGGGCGCGTCCCCGTGCAAGGGATGACCATCAACTTCGACGGGCAATTCGCCAAGGTCGGGAACGGGAGCTACACGCAATCAGCATTCTCGGGACAAAAGAAGGAAGGAAGGAATCAGAAAACATTCACGCCACGTGTGGGATCTCACCATCTGTTGTATCATTTGTCTGCCTTCCATCATTTTCGTCTAGATTGGCCACGCTTTCTCCAGCGGGCTTTTGTCCCTCTTCGTCGGCTTGCGTGCTATCCCCGGGCGCGGGTTCTTCACACTCCATCGTATCTCCGCCCAGTGAAGAGATGATCACCGTGCATAGTTCATCTTTATCAACTTGGAGCTTATTGGCAATGTCTTCAATCGTAGCCGTTTCAGGATGAGAGATTATCTCTTTAAGGTCTTCGATATTATTTTTTTGAAGGTTTTGGATCGCGTTTTGCGCTTTTTTAGCCTTCTCCGTATCTCCTGCTTTTTCAAGCGCCTTGGCATAATACCCCCAATCTTCGACGCTAACTTTTCTGAGATCCACGACATGCTTGTAAGCATCAACAGCACCTGCATTATCTCCCGTATTTTCAAGAAAATACCCATACCAGCTCCACGCATCTGCGTTTTTTTCATCAATCTCGGTTATTCTCTCGAAAGTTTTACATGCGTCCTTTAGATCCTCAACTATGGATCTGTCTTGCAAATCCACTTTAGATTTATTGTAATACGTCATCCCAAGATTAAACCATCCATCAGAAAACCTTGGATTATTCTTGACGGCCTCTTGAAAATTCTTGATGGCTGAAGAATAGTCAGGTTTCGGGTTGGCATGTTCTAATTCTTCAAGAACAATGGCAAGATCATAGTAGGCGTACATGTGTTGAGGGTTATCATGAATCGCGGCCTCATAATACAGCTTGGCTTCGTCCTTGAAGTCATTAAACTGCATGATCCTCCCGAGATCGAACCATAGATTCGTGGTTTTCTTGCTTGATGCTTCCTTTGCCAAGACGCGAATTGATTGTATTTCCTCAGGTGTAATTTGTATTTTCGCCAAGCCATCAAAAGGAATTCCTTCGATACTAGGGGCAACTTTCTCGACACTTGAAAGCAATGATTGGAAATTTTTCGAATAATGGAGCTCGTTAATGATTTTCAAATACCATTGCTCTGATAGGTCTTTATGAGACTGTAAAATCCTGTTATCCACGCCCAAGTGACTGGCCAATTCACTTGGAACAATATTTATTTCTCGCAGGATATCTTGGAGATCTTCATCGATGAACGTGCCCAGTGGTCCAAGGCCTGTCCAAAGGACCTCGACTTCCTTGGTTTGTGTGTTATCTGGAATCGGGAGAGTGCATTTCTTGATACCACATGGAAGGATTGAATCTATCGGTTGTCTCTTGGTTGAACCTTTAGGTTGCTTTGTTGATGCTTTAGGTTCCTCGATTGATGCTTTAGGTTCCTCGATTGATGCTTTAGGTTCCTCGATTGATGCTTTAGGTTCCTCGATTGATGCTTTAGGTTCCTCGATTGATGCTTTAGTTGTATACAATACCCCATCAAATTTCACTTTATTATTCTTAATTTTATCTATGATTTCTTTTCCTTGTACTCGCTTATAGTTTTTTTCACTGAGAAACTCCTCGAAATCTATATCAAATTCTGTTTCATAATCCTTGAAAGCATTAATTTCATCGAATTTGTCCTTGTAAAAAAGGACCGGGGCAAAAAAATCCACGCCCTTGTTTCTAGGATGCCCTATCAGGGCTAACGAATTTGGATCACACGAATGTTCCAATGGTTTATTCTTATATTTGTCAAAATACCAAAAATTCTTGTAGTTATACTCGGTCATGAGGGAAGGGGCGAGCACAATCCATATAACGATAACAAAATTCATGCCTGCAACGACATAAGCATTCGTGACCGAAAACCACGTGATCAGGAGACTGATTACATAAAGTACGGTTACACCGAGCATTACATGATAGTTTTGCTTGTTTACGACGTTCTTGTTCTTCTTTTCATGATTCCAAAACATTGCTAAAGCGATACCGATTACAACCACGACGGCAACTACCGATGCTACTATTTCAAAAAGAGCATTTGAGTTTTCAGACTTGAGCAATGCAAGCAACGTGCCTTGAATGGCCGTGAAGAATGCGACTATGTAGGAAGGAGTCGCCGCCCCGATTTTATCCAGATCAATTGGCGTTATTTTCCACCTCAGATTCCACTTTTTATTTTTCACTATATTAATTTAGGGGGTGATTGTTGACAGCAATCTTTAATGACACGAATTCTGTAATTTAGAGTGGCTCGGTTTTTGTCTGAGGGGTTTTATCCACCCGCGTATCATGGTCGTGATATTGGGCTTAAAAGCAAAAAAAGTAAAATAGAATTTGATTACTTTCGACTAATATGCCGAACCGTCGGTTATTGACATGCGAGCGATGAGGTCGTCGCCATCATACGCGAGTAGATCTTTCCCATTTATGGCCTCTTGAATCCTGACGATCTTTCCAGCAAGCTTGTAACCGACGTAGTAGGTCCTTCTTTTGTACTTGAACGTGCCTACATCGCTGACCTTGCGTTCTTCGACGCCTTCAGTATTACCTGCGAGGGATGCCTTGCTGAACGTGT